>Ga0256381_1000001_pt1 | contig 62688 bp, 70 predicted proteins | sample LS1160viralmetaG_FD_189070 | JGI IMG/M metagenome (GOLD analysis project Ga0256381, IMG submission 189070) | Seawater viral communities from deep brine pools at the bottom of the Mediterranean Sea - LS1 1600m | ecosystem: Environmental > Aquatic > Marine > Bathypelagic | place: Mediterranean Sea...
CCCACGGCTCTATGTAAAAAATGTCGTCGTTTGGCTGACCACTTTGATACAGGACAAAAGAAACTCATGCTAGAGATGGCAGATGACCTTGTGACAAAAATACGAAAACGAGAGGATAAAGAATGACACGCCATCGCTCCCCCCGCTCTACCTCTAAGTTTGAAGAGAAAGTAGCAAAGGAAGCTTCCGACTACTTTGATGCTCTGGTGCGCGATAGGACGTGGCTTTCATATTGGGAGCACGGTAAGCCTCCTAAGCATCAACAGAAGAGAGCGCCCGTATGGATAGAACGCACGCGCGGGCATACATCTCTTTGTCGCGTATGCGCGGAGAGGATAACGAAAGGCACTATGAGGTTTGGGACAAATGCTCCCAACCCGTATGGCTGGCAAGCATACTATTGGCACCCCGCTTGCTTCACATCACAGGTGCTTAAAGAGTTTTCTTATGCAGAAGAGCTAGAGAAAGGAGTAACGGACGATGAATGAAAGATGGGAAGCCTTTGACCGTATATGGGCTAAAGGAAAGAACGGTAAGATGCGTATGCGTCTAATGGAGAAGGTTAAGATACGAGATTTGGCTCCTACGGAAGAGAATTGTAGGGACTACTGGATGGGATATGTCCGTTGCTATGTAGACGCATGGACCGGACAGATATACCATCTTAACCCCCGTAAGAATAAAGTAAAAATGAAAATGTTAAAAAGGAGAAGAGATGACAAAGCGAGAAACAGCGGAAAAGAAAGAAGTGGACGAAAGCCATACACTATGGGCAGACACGGTTCGCATAAAAACCGACATATACGACGCCGAAAGTAACTGGTATCCCTTCGTGCAAAGCGTAGAAGATATACTAAAACGGATGTCTCATCTTAGTATGCAGATATCCGATTTGGACAACAAGATAGGAGAAACACAAGGAATGATAAAGAACTTGAGGAAAGTGCTGATAAAGCTGGAGTTAGTAGATGACCGATTCGTCTTCTGATGTAGGTGAAGTAGAAGCCATAGCTGATATGGCTGGTGAACTTATCCATACCAAAATGGAGATGGCGAGGAAAGATACACAAATGACCCACGTAATGAGAATAGGAACGTTCCATATGGAACTGGTCCCCTCAAGGGATATAGACCCTCAAAAGATATTTAATCAAATATTAGATAAATTAATGAAAAAATATGCAGAAAAATTATTAGAGATAAGCATACAGCAGGTAAAACCAGAAGGAGATATGGATAGGAGTAGGCATTATGGATGAACAGAGTAAGTATATATGCAATATATGTTTTGATGATGTAAGAGAAAGCGATATAGAATGTATTGGGCCAAGACACCTTGTTTATGTAAAGGTAGACGAAACCCCAATAGAAGAGATACAAGAGAGAAAGTTCGGGATATATGTAGACCCCGATACTGGAAAGATAGTAAAAGCGAAAGCTTTAAATAACCCTTTGATATTGGGTTAGGAGTGAGATAGTATGTCAGAAGAAGAGACTAAGAAAAAGACAGAACTAGAATTAGTAGCCGGATTGTTCCGGAACACAGATAAGAACGGAAACATATACTACACCGGAAAGAATGAAGGTGGAGATGAGTATGTTATGTTCAGAAACTCATACTGGAAGGAAGGCGCAAGTAAGCCATACTTCCGTGTTATGAAGCGCATAGAGAAGAAAGAAACAAAGGTAGAGGATTAAACATGGGACACCCACTAGAAGATATTTTAGATTCTTGGATGGATATGTTGAATGCTATGCAACACCCTCGTATGTATAGAAACACACGGCTATCACAGATAGCTGACGGTGTAGCGATGGGGGAACACGGCACTATAGGAGACTGGGAAGATAGGAATGGCGATATAGCTATTACTATTGATATGCCCGGTGTCAAGAAGGAAGATATAGACTTGACCGTGGATAAGCATATGGTTAAAGTGCAAGCTAAGGCTGAAGATAGGGATTACAGCTTTGAAAAAGAGTTTAATAGTTTTACAACTACTCTTGACCCTAGCGAAGTAGTGGCTAACTTTAACAATGGCGTTCTGGATATAACCATCAAGAAAGCAGAAGAAAGTCAAGGTAAGAAGATAGCCATTAAATGAGCTATAGTGACTGGATACAGTCATCTAAAAGCGAGAGAGTGTGGTTAGAAGACTCTATGACTGCTTTAGTTCAATTCGCCTTTATAGCCCCTATACATAGGATAAAGCATTGGAATCAGGGCAATAGCCGAAGGTCTAAATGCTGGGCAAAGGAAGGTAAGTGTAAGTTCTGTCAGAGTGGTATACCCAAAATCCATGAGTTTACTTATGGAGTATATCACGCACAGTCAGAATATAGTGGTGGAGGGATAACAAAGATTTCTTATCTCTCCTCAGCCCTATCTACACATACAAACTTCCAGAAACTATTTACAAAGATTATAGAAGAGGGAGAAAACCCTACTGATATAGTATTTGAAATTAGGCGTGATAAAATTATGACGTCTTTAGGGCGCCCAGTTAAGGGATATGAACTTACCAGAACTGATAAAGAACCCTTTGTAGCTGAAAAGTTTAGACCGTCACTATATGACTCTGAAGAACAAGAATGGAAATGGGTAGTTCCTGAAGAGATAGTTGACTTTCTAAAGGATAAAGATGGAGAACCTATGGCCTTGATAGACCTGTTCTTATTATTGAAGGACCACTTCAGTGGTATGAGTGAGAAAGATATAAAGGGTTATGCTATTCGTTTGGTTGATTGTAATGTTCTCGACCTGCGACGAGCAAGGGAGAAATGGATATGAAAATAACAATTGATATAAATGAAAGACATATGTATGCAATAGAAGATATATTCTTTTGTGAGATGAGTAATGGAGAATATGAAGATATGAGGCCACTTCTGCTTGAAGTGTGGGAGCGGCTTTGTTGGAGTATAGATGAAATTAAATAAATATATACATAGTAAAATGTTAGAAGTAGAATACGAAGCCTTACCTTGGACAGAGGAAGACATAGAACAGTGGATTGTAGACTGGTATATGGATACCTTTCAAGAGATAGGTATTGGTAGGGAAGGCACAGCGAAGGCTCGTGCGCCGCCTATGTGGTTAGCTGGTCCACGCTGGTATGACCGTAGGGATAGAAAGATAAAGGAAGCTAAGGAAGCAGAAGAAGCAGAGATAAAGGCTAAGGAAGCGGAAGAACGGAGTTATGAAAAAGATGAGGTATGAACTATACGACCTGACCAGATATTTCCATAACGTGAGAAAGAAGGATGGTACATTAAATCCTATCTTAGGAGAGGACGAGCTAGCCCTAAGTGCTTGCTTGTCCTATCTTTTGGAAGATAATAACTTTGTTATCAAGGCTTACTCTGGAACAGGAAAGACAGTTATAATGGACGCTATTTTTAATTTACTTCCTGAAGAATTTTACTATGCGTTAGAGCACCTTTCTGAGACTGCGGTCTGGTACGATGCTGAGAAGATAAATCGTTCTCGTTTCATAGCTATACCAGAAGCACAGAAGCTTCCAGAAGCAGTGATAGAGGTGGTAAAGACATGGGGTGACGGGAGAACCGCATACAGGAAGAGAACTGATGTAACTATAGGAGACACAGTTGAAACTAGATTACATCCCAAGTATGTCTTTATGTGCGTAGCAGTAGAGAACACCAAGGGCGCAGCATATTTTGATGCAGAGTTGGAACGTAGGTGTATGATTATGCACACCAACCCCACTGTAAAGCAAACAGAGAGGGTGTTAAAGCATAAGTTACTTCATAGTGCGTTACCTAAAGCAGACCTATCTACTATGACAGATGAAGAGATAGAAGGTATTAAAAAGCACATGCTTGATGTTATAGTAGAGAGAGATGATGAGGACGCACTACATATAAAGAACCCATGTGCGCCCTTCTTATATGAAGCGATACCAAGCGCCTTCCCTGTATCAAGGTCTAAGGTGCAGTATCTATTAAGGGTTATCAACGCTGTGGCTAGGTTCTACCCAGACGAGATACTAAGGGTTGATAAAGACGGGGTCCAATATGGCTTAGTTACACCTAAACATAATTGGCTGGGCCTACGAATTTATTTAAATTCCTTTGTGTCAGAATGTCTCCATATGCCTAGCCATGGTACTGATATACTGAAGTTATTCCCTAATACAAGGATAGATAGGTTTGGCTTCGCTGATGGAGATACCATCCGCATGTCTAATAATGAGATTAAGAAAGCAGCTAAGGCTGCTGGGCTACCCTTTACCAAAATAGAACCTATCCTTAGTGCCTTAGTTATGACAGGCTTTCTAGAGATGGATGAAGATAAGGGTAAGAAGTTATATTACAAGAGTCCTCTGTTTGAGGAACCTGTAGCAAAGATAAACTGGAGTGAGTTAATTGAAGAAACAAAGAAGTTTATGGCAAAGAACTGGACTTCCAAGAGTAGGGAGTACGTTGAGCGCTTTTGTAGCGATATCGAAATTGTTGACCCGTTTACTGGGGACAACTTTAAGCTGGGTAAAGGAGCAAAGAGAGCGATAGATATAGAATCTGACGCTCTAAAGCCCTTTAAAACATATAAAGATTCAAGGATTAAAAGCTTTGATAAATTTATACTAAATGCAGAAGGGGATTATAGTGAAAAAGAAATCAAAGCAATCGAGTCCTATTATAAAAAGGGCTAGAACACGTAGACATGGACAGCTATATGCCGTAGTAAAAGAGATGAGCGGAGGCTCTCGTATGGTAGCGTTCTGTGAAGATGGCTTGACTCGTATGATAAGGATAGGAGGAAAGCTTAAGAAGCGTATGTGGTGTAGGAGAGACGACCTTATAATTATACAGCCATGGGTTGTGCAGAGTGATAAGAAAGCGGACTTAGTATATAGATACTTACCCGCACAGAGAAATTGGATGATAAGAAATAATAAAATACCAGAGGAGTTGAATATATGGTAAAAGGAATAGAATCTACCTATAAGGATTTTACTCGCAGAACTGCGAAGTATCCTAAGCGTAGAGAGAAAGAATACCTAATGTTAGGTTTGATGAATGAAGCTGGCGAAGTCGGTGGAGCATATAAGAAAGAGATAAGAGACAGAGTGGACAACACGGACCTTATCATTGATGAATTAGGGGATGTCTTATGGTATCTCACCCGTCTATGTGACGTCTATGGTGTTGAAATATCAGAGCTGATGGTCAACAATATGGATAAGCTATTCAATAGAATGTCCAAAGAAGAGACCGAATTATTTAGAGAAGAGAATTAATGAACATACCCCTAATAGCATCAATCAATCATAGGACTATTGACCTTGAAACAAAAGCTCAAAAGGTCAAAATGTATATAAACGGAAAACCCGAAGCTACTCTTAGTCCTTATACTCCTTACTATTTTTTAGAAGATAAAGAAGGAAAGGAATATAAAACAATTGCAAGTGATAGAACTGTAAAACTTTCTAAGCATACTTATTTGCCTATGAGAGACGTAGTTCCACCACAAGCGCTTTATGATGGTGGAAGAGAAGCCCTGCTTGAACGCTTACTAATAGAACATCCTGAATTTTTTAAGAACTATCCAAACACTGATAGCTTAAAATCCCTCGTATTTGATATTGAAACGCATTCTCCAGACGGCTCCTTTCCTTTCGGAGAGAAGTACCCTGTCGTAGCGATAGGTATAGTAACTTCCACTGGAGAGCGCGACGTGCTATTATGGGATGGTAAAGACGATAGAAAGGTTATACTTCAGTTCGCTGAATATATCAATGACTATGACCCAGATATCATTATTGGTTATAACCTAGTAGGTTATGATATACCACAGATACTACACAGGGCTAGATTTCATGGCCTTAAAGGATATAAAAAGATTCTCAATCGAGATAATTCTTCATGGGGTTGGGAACAAGGTAAGAACGATAAAGACCTTAAGATGAACGCTGGAGGGCGCATAATCCTCGATTTACTACGCTGGACTAGGCTAGACTACTCCCTTTCGGGAATACCAAGAGGTCTTAAGTCTGTTTCACAGAGCTTTGGTTTAACACCACTAGAGCTTGATTTCGCAAACAACGACCTTCTAGACTATAGCATGGATGAAATAAATGACTATGTATTGTCTGACGTTGATTGTACCATGTATCTATATAACCACTACTTCCCTCAGATACAATATATCGCAGAGACTCTATGCGTGCCTCTGGCAACATATGTCAATGCCCCAGCCAGCTATATAACTAAGATACTTCAAGGCAGGGCTCTATACAAGCAAGGGATGGTTACGTTAGATAGGAATAAAGAGCGACATCCAGAGATATATAAAGCTGATAAGGGTAACTATCAAGCTGCCCACATAGAGCTATATCAGCCCGGTTTCCATAAAAGAAATATAAAAATAGACTTTGGTTCTTTTTATCCTTCTATCTCAATGATGCTTAATCTCGGACCAGACACTACGCAGATAGTAGGCTACGACGAGTATAGTGAGAACATAGAAGAAAAAGATGGTATATTATATGTCCCTGATAACAACGTAGGGAAGAGAATAATGGTGCGGATAGATAACTCTAAAAAGAGTTGTTTATACGATATGTGTGAGGAGTTTAAAGAAATGCGAAAGCCTTATAAACTTGGTACAACGAAAGAGGATAAGAGTAAGTCTGATGCTCTTAAAATAATGGTGAATACCTTCTATGGTGCCAATGCAAATCCTTACATTAGTTACGGTGATATGGGTGTTAGTATCACTATTACGTCAGTGGCGCGCTGGCTACTTCTCTCGGCAGTATCAATCATCAGAGGGAGATATGGCGAGGACGCTGTCGTATATGTACATACGGATGGGATTAATTGCAATGTTGATGTTGATGCTACGTGGTTGGTCAATAGACTAAGAATACTGCTGAAGCACACGTTCTCTACCTGTGAGCCTGAACATATAACAATGGATAAAGACTACTATAGAGAAGGAGTGTGGTTACAGATAGGTAATTATGTCCTTCGTAATGAAGATGGTAGTCTCACTAAACACGGTAGTACTTTCAAAGCTACCACCCGTTCTAAGTTCTACTTAAAGGTGTTAGAGAAACTAATAGAATCTAGAATCAATAATACTATAACACAAAAGTTTATAGATAGTTTATATAACTTGGAGGAATATGAGATTAATGACTTTGTTATGCGTAAGTCTATGGGAAGAGCAAAGGACGCTTATAAGTCACAGACAGATTTAATACTTAAGTTAATAGAGCAAGGAGAGGGTATAGGTATGACTCCTAGCGAAGGAACTACCTTCTACTATGTTAAAACTAGAGAAGGTTACAAATTAGAATCTATGGTAAAGAATATAGATGAGATAGATATAACTTATTATTGGGATACTGTAAGTACTCTACTCCACAAGTTTTCTTTAGTAGAATGGATTAAGAAAGCTCCCCCTCTTACCTTATTAGATAAGAAACAACAAAGTTTAATGGAGTGGATATGAACAGTCTAGAAAGCACTATACAAAGAATCAATGAAGTTTCTGCGACTATGGAAGCGCAGGGATTAAAAATCACACCTGCGGTTGTGATTGAATTATCTAAGCAAGCACATAATGAGTTTATGAAAGGACAGAGGCGCCCTGCGATGCCTGATTTTACTGAACCTCGATTCAACACAGAAATGGTAGTTTATACTATACAAAATAGTCAAAACCGAAAAGTTTATATAGGAAAAACAATAAGGACGTTCTGTAAAAGATATTCTAAAGGTAGATGGTGGAACCATACTGATAACAATGACCTTAAGTTTGACCTTGAGAAATACGGATACGCTAATTTTAGAGTGAACATATATCGTTGTGATACTAAAGCACATATGGATGAAATGGAAGCAAGTCTTATAAGTATAAATTGGGCTACACGCTACAATAGGCGACCTGAAGCAGAGGTGAAGTAATGGGACAATCTTTATATAGGTATCTCACCCATAGATTAGATAGGCTCGATGTCTACGTCGGAAAGTACGGCATCTGTGGCCTACTAAGGAGAATGATTAAATGGACGAAAATGATGGTAAAAAACTTGCTGCATTTCTTAAGGAAGCGGAGGTTAAGGTAGTATGGCGAGAAGAAGAGAGAACGAAAGTTGGAAGGGGAATGATAACGAATGACGACGAAAATTTTGTATACCTCACTGGCGAAAAGGGGACGGTTATTGTTAATAAAAAAGACATTATCGCAATCAAGCAGTGAGGTAGTATGACGGCTCCACAGATTTCCACGGCATCGCCGAAGGAATTAAAATGGGATACCCCTAAGAAGGGTAAGCTAAGAATAATGCCTATATCTGATAGTCCATGGGCTCCTACTGGATTTGGTACTAATACTAAAAATGTATCTGCTATACTAATAAAAGAAGGTCATCACATAGGGTATGCTGGTTGTCAAAATCCGGTACATACTAAATATAAGACTGAGTGGCCTTTAGGACAAACAGAGGAAAAGGTAGAGTGGGAGAACCTACCTATAATATATCCGGGCAAGGAACGGTTCGGAGAACAGAGTTTTAAACATTGGCAAGCAAATTTCAAGCCTGATGTGATATGGACACACTTAGATTTCCAAATGTTCCAGCACGTAGCTGGTTTCAAACGACCAGATAAAGCTACTATTCCTTTATATAATGACGATGGAAAGCTATTAACTAGAAAGGAACGAACACAGCTTGTAACTAATATGTTTAAAGAGATAGCCAAAGGCCCTCCATGGAAATGGGCTGCTACTATTCCTTTTGATGGTCAACCGTGCGTTCCTTCTTGGCAACAGCTTCTCGACCAAATAGACTATAAAATTTGTATGTCTCGATATGGTCAACTATGTATGGAAGAAGACTTTGAGGGATGTGAAGAGTCATGGTATATACCTCATGGGGTAGAATGTAATTTATTTAAACCTAAGCTCAATCCTATGTATGGAAAAAAACCATTGAAAGATATAGCTGATGGGGCATTTGTGGTAGGGTGTGTAGCAAGAAATCAACACAGAAAAAACATACCTCAATTAGTAAAGGGATTTAAAGAGTTTGTTGATAGGAATGATTTAAAACCAGACGAAGTTAAACTTATTTTACATATGGATTGGAACGATGCTATGGGTTGGAAATTCCCAGAGTTTGCAGAGAAATATAACTTAGAAAAATACTTACTACCTACTTTGATGGGAGTCCTAGATGCAGGTGAAGCCCCAGATGAGAAAGGAATGGTTGATTTATACAATTGTATGGATGTCTTTGTCTTACCCACAGCAGGAGAAGGTTTTGGTATACCCACTATAGAAGCGATGGCTTGTGGGGTACCAGTGTGTGTTACAAATTATACTACAGCTTGGGAAATTATAAAAGAAGACGACCCAGAAACAGCAGTATTTCCACTATATCCTTTAGGAGGAAAACCGGGAGAAGATGAGAAAATGAATGGTAGAGACCATTTATTAGAAGAAGATATATGTAAAGCAGGTATACTACTACCTTATAAAGATATGTGGTGGGACACACCTAAACGAGCGTCCCCTCAAAGAGCTATATGTTCTTCTGTAGCTATAGCAGATGCATTAGACTACTATTATCACAATCCAACCAAAAGAATTAAAGCAGGAAAAGCCGCGAGAGAAAAAGCCAAAAAAGAATATGACTGGCCCATATTAGAAAAACGATGGCTGGCACTGGCTAAGGTATGGGAGGAAAGAAAATGAATTTAATATTTAATTTAGATGGGGTTATATGTAATGAAGAAGACCCCATTCTTATGAAACACTGTAAGCCCCTTGTTAACGTTACTGAATTTATGCAGTGGCTTGTAGGAGAAGGGCATCATATAACTATATGGTGTGAAAGAGAAAATACTTTGGAAATGAAAATGATGACTGAGAGTTGGTTGATGATAAATCAAATCCCTTATAATAGGCTTTTGTTTGATAGGCCAAAAGACCCAGTTTATGTTAGCGACACACCCCCCAATGCAAAATATTTAAGAGGCTGGGGAGATAATGAAATAATCGCAGCAATGTTTGAGGAATGGAAAGTATGGATAACGGAGAAAGACCAATAGAAGCAAGTGGAATAGGTGGTGTTGGTACCATAGTAAAAGTCACATGGTATGACGCAGCGGCGCAGATAAAAATAAACACAATTAATGCAGCTAAGCCAGAAGAACACTTAGCAGTATGTGAAAGTGTAGGTGAGCTGATAGTTAAAGACCGAAAGGCTTTAATACTCGTACAGCATTGGTCTGATACAGACGGAATAGACATACTGGCAATCCCTAGAGATTGGTGTCAAAAAATAGAAGTAATGGAGATAGTAGGAGAATGTATTACAGAGAGTTCGGAATCCCAGCCAGAATAGATAGGTGTTATACAGTTGAAGAACTGGAAGCAAATATAAAAAAGTATAATGGTAAAAAGAATTGTTATGCTAGTGTGTATGTATTCGATGATGAAGCTGAGATAGTAAAAGGTAAGACTAACTACGAGTCAGCTTTGATTAATACTATATGGTTCGATTTCGACCACAACAAGGATGTAGACAAATGTTTAAAAGATGTAAGGAAATTTATACGCCGATTTTGCAATCCACTAAAGATTACCCCGAGGATATATCTTACAGGGGGAAAGGGCTTCCAAATGAATATAGACTTTCATTCGCCAGTGGACTTACCGGCAACAATAAAGCGACAAGCTATACAAGAGTATTTGAAGTTTCTTAAAAAGAAATATTACTTGAACACGCTAGATGATATATGTATTAAAAATAGTATCTCATCTATGAGGCGTATAGTTAATACTGCCTATATTTCAAAAATAGAAGATAGGCCTACAGGTGTATGGTGTACTCAGTTTACTGTAGACGCTATTATGTCTAATGATATAGCTGCTCTTTACGCTATGGCTATGGAAGATAATGGAGGAGTTTTAGCTCCAATTAAAAGTAAGAAAGCGCAGAGGAGATTCGTGGAATTTCTGTGTGATAAGTATGAAGTTAAACACACGGTTTCTAACAGTATTGATTTCCTATTAAGAAAGATAGAAGAAGCTACAGGCTCTATTAGTCATAGCTTTGGTATGACTAGTGGTAATATAAAGCCCCCTAGGGAGCTAGTATTAGACTTAATAGAGCACAATATAAAGCGTGGAAGTAGCAACCACGAGGAGAATAAGGTCATCGCGTTTGAACTACTCAACGCCGGATGGTCTGATAGTGATATATCTTTCGTGTTCAAAAGTATATATAATGAGCCCGCCGGAAATTGGGGTTGGTATTCAAACAATCCTAATGAAGCTGGGTCTAATATAATAGCTCTTAGAGCGAAAGGTATAAATAGGTACTCATCTGATAAGTTAGATGAGTTACTGGTCCGCAAGGCTGCGGATAAATGAATAGGTGATAAAATGGCAAACATGAAAAGACTAGAGAAAAGACTAGAAAATATGGAAAAGTGGGCGAAGGATTTAGAACGAGGTTCTGGACCGGCGCAAACTATGGAGAACATGAATTGGCTCGTTAGTCAAACCAGACTGTTGGGGGAGAGACTTCAACAATCTGAAGAAGGGTCGCAAGGTGCTTCAATGGCTATACAGCGTAACAATGAAATTCTCCAAGAATTTCTTGACAAGCACGATATGATACGTGACTGGCAAGTATATTTGGAAGAGCTCCAAAAACGAGCAGAAGAGGAAGAGAAAAATGCCCTTCAAGAGCAAGAAACAGAGAGCGTGGATGCACGCGAAGAAGCCGAAGATGGCGAAGAAGTGGGAGAAGGAGACGCGTAAAGGCGCTAAACTTCCCACCAAAGTCAAGAAGCGAAAGAAAAATACGGGACGCCGTAAAAAGAAAAGGTGATTAATCATGATAAAAGATAAAAAAGAGAAGAAAGCGGAACCAAAGCCGGAGCCCGTGGCACAGCCCGAGCCCGAGCCACAACCCGCAGCACCCGAACCTGAAGTAGTTGGGGATAGGCATGAGACGCTGCCAAAGGAAGATACCACTGGGGATGACCTAGTTCTTCATGACTCTGGACAGCTAGGACGATGGATAGATGGAAATTTTGTACCTATAAGGTGATAACATGGTATTCGGAAAAAAGAAAGCAACTAAAGCAAAACCAAAGGCTGCGCCTAAAAAGGAACTGATGCATACTTGCAAACCTAGAGATAAAACTGGTTGCAAGGCTTGCGCGGAGAAATAATGCCCACAGAAGAACTATATAAGAAGGTTCAGGATGACCCTATAGGTGATGTGAAAGACCTAACGTTTGAACACCCTTCGCAACAAGAGATTAATGATATGGCCCGTGCTTCTCATAGGCCTACATTAAGTTATTACAGCTTACCAGATAAAGATAAAGATAAGCCCTGTATGGATTCAATAGACTATATGCCTAACGTAAGATACCTAGAGGCAGTAGGCGCTACACAAAAACCGGGAGACCGGAAGTATGGCGCTCAGGACGACTAATGCCTGACGAAGTAGACTGTGATTACTGTGCACGGCGCAAGTCAGATTGCAACTGTTAACTATGGTTGAGCTTAGCGCTAATTTAGCAGCAGGGTTTGAAACTTCCAACCAAGTTTGTAAATGTGATGAGGATGAGGACTGCACTTGTGGTTGCCGAGTTCTCATAGATTATAAATGAGTATAACCAAAGCTGAACTACTAGAGTCTATTGAATTGGATATAAGTGCTAATACAACTAAGTTAGGTGCTATCATGTCCACGGGGGATATAGCTAGCCCCGAAGACTCCGACAAACTAACAACTTATACGTTATCTTTGTCACTTTTATATGATGCAAAGGCTTGGGTAGAAAGCAACCTGTGAACGAATGAAACTAACAGACTTTGCTGAGAAGTATCCAATAGCTGTAGAGACAGGTACCTTTATAGGTGATACTGCTAAGCAGCTCGCAAGATATTTTAAAGAAGTTCATACTATCGAATTAGATAAAGGTCTATATCTACAATCTCTTAGAGGTTTGCATGGTGTATCAAACGTGTCTTCTTATTTGGGAGACAGTTCATTTATACTAAGTAGTGAATTAATAGATAAATTAAACCATAAAGATGACAAGGTATTTTTCTTTTTAGATGCACATTGGAGTGGGGATGATACAGTTGATTGGGAAAATTCAAAATGGAAAGGAGCACGGAGTTGGGATAGAGGAAAAAATACAGCTCATAGAGGAAATAATACCGAACCAACAGCCGAGGAACAAAATCCTTTAGAAGAGGAAATCATGCACATATATAATATGTTTAATAACGAATGTGTCATTGTGATTGATGATTGGGAGAATATTGGGAGTGATGGTATTGGTCTTAAGGATAAAGAATTCATAGGAGAGGATTGGTCTAATATTGATATGAATAGAATTGAAGAAAATATTAAAGATAGATTATTTGACATAGGAACTATCTTTATAGATGACGATGTTTTAGACCAACATAAAACTGTCCTATATATTAAACTTACGCGCAACCTTTAAGTAGACTGTCGTATTAGAGTAATGAACCGCAAAAGGAGTGGCAAAATGTTTAAGAACGAAGTAGCAGAATTTATATATAAGAGAACATATTCTCGATGGATTGAAGAAGAAAAGAGAAGGGAAGATTGGCCCGAAACGATAGAAAGATTTATTGGTTTTTTAATTTCAAAAAGAAAGGATATACCTGAGAAAACTGTAAGGAAGATAAGGAAATATATGGAAGAATTTGCGGTTATGCCTTCCATGCGTTTCTTATGGGCATCTGGTCCTGCTGCTGAGTTTGATAATACATGCATATACAACTGCGCTTTCGCAAAGATAAACTCTACAACGGCGTTCTCTGAATGCTTGTATATCTTAATGTGCGGCACAGGTTTTGGATTCTCGGTTGAAGAAGAAGAAGTGGGTAAGTTACCGAAGATACCGGTAATTAGTTCGGGGCAAGGCATAGATAAAATTACAATTTTCGATTCCAAAGCTGGTTGGGCTGATTCAGTTAAGATGTTGATGGACAATCTTTACGAAGGCCAGAATATATATTTTGATTATTCTCAAATCAGGCCAGAAGGCGCGCGCCTGAGAACAATGGGAGGAAGGGCCTCTGGACCTCAACCCCTAATTAAGTTACATGATTTCATTCGTGAAACCATGCATAATGCTCAAGGTAGAAAACTCACCACTCTCGAAGCCCATGATATATGTAATCAGATTGCTGAGATAGTTGTAGTGGGCGGAGTAAGACGCAGCTCACAGATATCTCTGAGCGACCTGAGTGACGAAGGCATGCGCCATGCAAAGGAGTGGCCTTATCCTATTAAGAGAGCTATGGCTAACAATAGCGCCATATATAGAAAGAGACCGTCCGCTGCTGAATTTCTCAAAGAATGGGGCTCATTAGCTCTATCAGGCACAGGGGAGAGAGGTATATTCAATCTAAATGCAGCACAGAAGAAAGCTCCATCTCGCAGATATGCTCCATTAATCCAAGGCACTAACCCTTGTGGGGAAATAATGCTTAGGGATATGGAGTTCTGCAATCTTAGTGAAGTGGTTGTTAGAGCAGAGGACGATTTAGATACCCTTTTAGATAAGGTAGAGACTGCTGCATGGCTCGGTGTTATACAGAGCACATTCACTTATTTTCCATACCTTAGAAAAGAGTGGAAAAAGAATTGTGACGTAGAGCGGCTTCTAGGCGTCAGTTTGACCGGTCAGATGGATAACCCTTCCCTAATGAACTCTGAGGCCTTAAAAGCCCTTAAAAGCCGTGTTCTGAGGATTTCTCGCAAGGCTTCTAAGTTACTCGGTGTCAATACACCCGTGGCAACCACTTGTGTTAAGCCTTCAGGCACCGTTTCACAGCTCGTAGATTCATCATCAGGAGTGCACCCAAGGTTCTCTCAGTATTATATCAGGAGATATAGGATAGCGGCCCGCGACCCATTATTTAGAATGATGAAAGATGTGGGCATACCAGCTCATCCAGAAGTAGGACAGAAAAAGAAGAGCGCTTCTACATGGGTAGTAGAGTTTCCTATTAAGGCACCAGAGGATTGTATTACTCGTAAAGATGTAACGGCCCTAGAACAACTCCACCATTATAAAAACCTACAACATAACTGGTGTGAACATAACGCTAGCATGACAGTGTATGTTAGAGAAGATGAATGGTTCGAGGTAGGCAATTGGGTTTATCAAAACTGGGATATCATTAACGGAGTATCCTTTTTACCTTATGACGGGGGCCATTATAAATTAGCTCCTTACGAGGAAATAGACCACAGAACCTACGAAAGGCTTATAAAGAAGCTGCCCCGAATAGATTATAAGCAGTTGTCTAAATACGAGCTGGAAGACAATACTCAGGGTAAAGCCGAGTATGCTTGTAACGGCGACAAGTGTGAAATTTAGAGGATTGAAATATGGCAAATTACGCAGTAGATGACCACACAGAAGAAGCAGCCACCTTGGCAGCAGTCTTAGCTAAATTAGAAACTAAATTAGAAACAATAGTAGATACTAAAACTATACGTTTAATTTCAGTTCAGCAAATAGGCGCAAGTGTATGGTCTTATGCTTTAGTTGTGGATGCAGCTTAAATATGACACAATTTGAAACAGATATAACTGGATATGGCCGCAAGATGGGCCGCGACGCCGGTATACTACCAGAAGGTAGAATGGATGGTGTACATTTTCTAGGGACTATAGAAACCCGAGATGACATTGAAGGGTGGATGCCCAGCGGGTCTATTTCAGCTAGAACTATGAATCCAGCCAACGGAGAATCTGCTGGTGGTGCTGGTATTTACGGTAATTATTGGGGAGTTAATCGAATTAATAATGTATCTGGTTCAGGCAGCCCACAAATTTGGGACGCTTCATATCCACGTACTTAATTATCACTACTACTAATGTATTCAGCTAGAGTAGGTAGTTTCCTATTTATAGTTAACGTAACTCCAAAACCAGAAGGACTAAAAGATACAGCTTTACCTAAAATTCTATAGTTACCTGAAAATTCAGGTTCATCTGTCTGTATTCTTATTACATCATTTTCATGAAGATATGCACCTTCAAACGTAGTAAGTCCATATTCATATTGTACTTTTAAATTTGCTTCAAAAAGTTTAGCTGCAAAATCTTGAGCTTCTGCGCCCGACTTTAAATCTTTATTATCTACTTCTAAATAACTTCTATCATATGCACTCATGGCAGAAGTATGGGTAAACGTACCTTTTTGGTCATACTTCGCATTTACTATTATAATAGTAGGCACTTTTCTATTAATAATACTAAGCTCTATTATGTTATCATACTCTGTAAAGACATGCTGAATAGTAGCAGTATCATCTATTAAGCTTTCAAGCTCTATTACGAATTGACTATTAGTACCATCATCTGTTATGCGTGCTATATTAGGTCTAGGTAAAGTGCCTGATTTATCAATAGCTTTACTAAGTAATTCCTTTATTACGTCTAGTACCACTATAGTGCCTCTTATAGGGTCAGATTGATTTACTCCTATTACAGGAGTAGTGTTTCCCATTATATCTGTCTTTAGCTTAGTGTCTAGTTTCGCAAGAGAAATCAATTTAACAATAGCAGCTCCCAAAGATAGACCATCTATATTAATCTTATCTGTTAAAGCAACTTTAGCTACGCTCTGTTCTCCTCCTTTAAGCATATACCCTATAGCGTCTTCTGCATATATCTCTATATCGTTAAATGTAGGATTGGTTCTCTTTATCCAACCGCGAAACATAGGCGTTGAATCGAATTCATTTAAATAGAAAGTCACTTCCTGATTCCATAATCTTTTCATACCACCATAAGTCAAAGGTAATTTAAAAGTCAATGTTGCAGCAGTCAACCCACCATCAATCTTATAGGAGCCTTCTAAATAATCTACGTCCTTTCCTTCTATACAAACTCTAGGTGTAACTTCTATCATGCTCCACACTCCCTAATGGAAATACATCCGTCATAAGTTTAAAGTTAGCATCTATCAAAGCTATTTCTTCTACTACCAGATTAAAAGTATAAGAGATAATTACCCTAGGACCACCTGCTGGATGAGTTTCAGAAACATCAGTTACTACACCCCAGAAACGAACATAGGTTCCATCCTTTTGGGGTTCATCCCAATACACCCGAACACCATCTGCTTGAATCTTTCTCACCATATGCAAGTGCCCATAGAGGGTATTCCGTGCACCCCAAGTAGTAAAGGGAGTAGCAGAAGTAGTATCTCCCATAGCAACACTACCAAAGGATATAGTTTGGATAGGAGTTCCTACTCGTGCAATGAATACCTTACCCTTCCTTGTGATAGCTTGATAAAAATTACCTGCTCGACTTACGCCTACATCACTAACGAGAGATAAAGAATTGAGATTATATGCGCTATTATCTATTTCACGCACTATATCTCCATAGCCCCTAGTAGCATCAAAAATATTCCATATTTCAGGAAATATGTTAGTTGATGGGGCGTCCGTGCCAGAGAGAACCACTTTTAAAAGATATTTTTCCGTTGTGTCCCAAGCATCTTCTAGTGCATCTCCTACGGTAGAACCAGAAATTATCTGATAAGTGTTGGTCCACGGCACACTCCAACCTTGCCCACCGAGAGTACTGTCCCCTACTCCGGGTAACTCTGTCGCACTACCTCCTGAAGCCATAAATACTTTACTGAAGCCATCTAATACATCATAAGAGTTCACACGTCTAATATATCCTTTAGTAATATTTGCACCTGTGGTCTTTTCTTTCTTTCCAAGATGCAAATAAAGAATATCACTTGCTGAATCATAACCATCTGCGCCATCTTTAGTAACCCAGTATGCTCCTGAAACCGCAGGAGTTCCATCATCAACACGAATAAACATATACTTAAAAGAACCTACATCCGAATCACCTACAGTAGAAGGTATAGGGTTAGTAGTCATAGTAAAAGGTATATAGTCTCCTATAACCGTTCCAGCGACTGCTGAACCAACAGTACCAATAGCCAACGCCGCACCTAAATCAAACGCACCTGTAGCTGTAGGAATGGTAGTTTCATTAAATACTCCGCCACAAGCATTAGTTAAACTTATATTCTGCCAATCTAGAGGCATATCAAAAGATAGATAACCAGACTTAGAGAGAGAAGCTTTTATATTAGTATACTTCTCATTCGATACATCCCTATATTCCTTATGAACTGCTGTACTATCATCAAATTCCAAAGGCTTCCAATATGCATTTTGTAAAGGAGAGTCCTTGTTTTCTACAGCCAAATATGAAACGCCCGCAATGCCCCAGACGGGGTCGGTTCCTAAAGACGACATTATATTATCTGCATAAGGACTCATATTAAAAAATATTTTGTTGGTTTTTTCATCAAACATTAAAAGTAGGTATTCGCGTGCATTAGCCCGAGCTGTATTAGATACGTCATAAAAGGTCATATCATTCATCGCAGCCAAATCCACAAGACCAGAAGCACCACTAGTATTATTAAATGCCTCAGCTGTATACAGTTTAGACCGTGATGCGTTAGTTCCAGAATCTTGAATTTTTGTAGGAAATATTTTAGCATTATTAGCACTGGCAGCTGTAGCTCCATCACTTGTAGTTGACCACGAAATAGCAGGAGTTATCCTAAATACGTCGGGTTTATTATCTGTAATAGTGCTTACATTAGTTACGTCAGAAGAAGGCATAGCTGACATCCTAGTCTGGTGATACTGAGGATAAAATCTACCATAATCATCTAATACTATTTGGTCTTGTATTGAATCTGAAGCTGTAGTATCCCATATACTCGTAGCCGCAGTGCTAAAAACATTATAAGCAGCAGTGGCAGCATATAAACCATCTGGTCGTGTCATATAAGTATATGCACCTACCTTTGTCGCACTAGTTCCTGAAGTAGCATCTGAAAAGGTAGTAGCAGAACCCGTCCCCCACGCATTAGCTGATTGGAACCATGATTTTCCTATATCATAACGATAACTAGATATAGATATATTAGAAGCTTTAGCTCTACTCTGAGAAAAATCCATCGTAAAATTGCTTATAGGCTCACTAGCTTTCTTTATAGGGTCTCCCGCACTTATATAAGTTACAGGGATATATTTAGCCAAAGCACTGGAAGAAGCTACAAAAAATACTTTAAATCTATTAAATACTTCATTCTCCGTATAGGCCTCTGTGTTCGTGCCCATGTATTTGGGATTTTTATATTTAACTTCCAAGATGTTAGATACCTGAGCTCCAGATTCCAAAGCTCCTAAATTATGAGCCCCGCTCGCTAAAACATTTCTAATACCTGTAACGTTCCCAGTTAGATTAGCACCACTTAAAACCAAAGGAAGGGTCTTAACAATTTTTTCTCCTCCTGTATCAGTTTGGGTGCCTGCTCCACCATCTCCATCCCTGATACCATATGTTAATTCACACTTGACATCTATCTCTACTTTACCTGTAGCCGCTGCTCCAGTTTCACATAAATATGCTAATTCAGCAGCACTTAATGTAGGAGCTACTTGGACGAACAAATCTTTAGGACCTTCAACATTAAATATACTATTATCTATGCCGCTCTTAACTGTCCTATTTTCGATTTTCATTATACCCGTAGCTGCGCCATCAGCCATAGCCATCGTAGGCCACGTTCCCGCTGTAGTAGCATCCGTATAAGGTTTAGGACTATCACTCGCTGCTGCACCAGAGCTAGTATAACGCGAAAAGAACCCTTTAGAATTCACGGTCTGCACAACAGGGTTAAAAGTCCCTGAAGCTGTATATGTGTGTTTGAGCTCTATTTCCTTTTTTGGTTCTGTTGTTTGATACCACTGATAAACAGCGTTCTCTTTTTTATTGGACTGTACTCCCGCACTATCTGTTCCATCATCCCAATCCACATACACCGCACGTACATCATCATCATTAAATGTAAGAGTAGCAGTCACCTCAGTGAAGACAGTCTCGCTAGCTGATGGAGTCCAAGCTAATATCATGCTGTCACCTTCCATGTAACTTGGTCCGAAGAGCACACTTCATCTCTATTTTTCCCTCTAATATTATGGTGGTCATATAAAAATAATCTAGCGTTATGAGGAACATACTTATCGGCAGCATTAACATCTGATAAAGGTGAAGTATTATAAAGATATAAACCGGCATCCTCGACTATTTCCCACCTTTTTTCATAGAGTACTACTTCCTCTGCCAATCCTTTATATAGGACATCTAAACCAGAAGATGTAGCATCATAATCTGCACCTATCTTTATCATTGTAGCAGTAGTAGTAACGTTACCACTAGCCGTTACAACATAGTCTTCAATACGCCCATTAATATATAGCCGTAAATCAGGGCCCAGACCATCTGCATTTGAATCTTTTCTGTAAGTAACTATGATAGACGTAGGGGTTTCCCCATCTGTAGGTATAATAGATGTACCAGTCAAGAAAGCTCCATCTTGGCGCACTACTATTTTTTCATCAGTATTAATAAATATATCAAATCCGTTGCCTACCGCTGTACCAATGCCCTGACTGAAGAGGCAGACACTATCTCTATTGTCAGCATGGTCGTCAGGAATAACATGCAGACATAAAGTATATTCATCCAAATTCTTCAAACCCTCGTGGTCAGAAGTGGTGTCGAGGGAGATATATCCTCCGGACGCGGGAGTGTGGGCCACACTACCACTTACTATGCGAGGAGCATAACCTTGTAAACCTTGAATATCTTGAAGAACTTCATCTCCTACTGTACAAGTTCCACTTTGTTTTGTTCCCCAATAGGCTGAAGAAGGGTCTACATACCAATTTAAAGTAGTTTTGGTAGTAGGAGCAGTATCAACAGGAGCTTCATTCAAAGGTATCCACAGCTTGGCTTTATGATATTTATTACGAATTGGAACATCATCTATCATAAGCATCCTGTACCACATATCTCCTGATTCCTGCCATGTAAAATTAACCGCATTTAGATTTTCTTTTTCAAGTTCATAAAGATTCACATCCTTTTCTAAAGCGTTGAAAGTAGGACTAACAGCAAAGTCAGTCACAGTAGAAAGAGGAGCTTTATATTGCCAAACATACTGTGGATTCATGGCATTAATACTATCGTAATTAAAGTCCGCAATTTGAGAATCAAAATCGTCCCCATAGAGGACAACCTTTTTCTGAGAAGTTAAATTAGATAGGCCAAGTACTAAAACTATGGGTTTATCAGAGACTGCTCCTTGACCGGGCATAGCACCCATTCCACCCATCATACCACCCCCAGATACAACTCCGGCTATATTCATACTATTCAACCTGTTATTCAATATAGGAAGTACTCCTGCCGCACCTCCCGTATCTTTGTCTGAATCAAATGCACCATGTCCATAATCCTGAAGGTCAAGAGTAGTAGTTTCTCCACCAGCTTCTAAAATCCACGGGTTATTTGTCAATGCAGCAGCTCCCTTAGTAGCTTGGTCCGCAGCATTATAAGAGTATATAAATTCATTATAAGTTGAGCCTAATTGAGGGAAGGTAGCATCAACATCCTCATTTGGATTACTATTAATATTACAAATTGATTCGTAACTTCTCTTAGAAGCAGAATCGGTATTTACAAAACACATCGTTAACCAATACTTATAAGGAGATATGTATAATTCTGATAAATGAGATTCTACGCATAAATCTGTTGTACCATCATCCGCTTTGGTAATACCATTGTCTCTGGCAGTTGACGAGCCTGAACTAAAGCACGTTAAAGCTATAGTATTTCCTTGAATAGGTTGTTTTACAGTAGCTAATTTAAGTGTAGAGTGGAACCCTAAAGCGTATTGGCTATCATGGTCATTAGCTGCGTCACTGTCAGGGAATTTATCAGTACCATCTGCATTATTAGGCTCCATCACATGCCGTGCTTGATTTTCTGCCCCTCTTCTTCTCCTGAAAATGACATAATTATCATCAGCTTCAGCGCTAAATATTTCAGGATTGTCTACTACTATCAAGCTAGAATTCTCCAAAGATTCATCCAAACCTCCCCCACCCAGTACAGGGCTTCCTTCAATCCCTAAAATTTTAGCAGAAGCCAATATATTTTCACGAGGAGCCCATTTACTATACTTATCATAGGATAGGGCATAAGTTCCTGCCGCCCAGTTGCCGGCTGTAGAAGAACCTAGGTTGCTACTATTATCAATATTCACGTTAACAAACCCCTTTTGAGTAAGGCCGTCTGTGGAGAAGAAGTCGGCAGATGTACCAGTTCCAAACATCAAATAAGAACCATTAACAAAAGAATTCCATTTCTTATCAGCCCCTCCAACGGTCACAGGATAAGTAATAACACCTAATGTAGAATTCACAAAGTTAAAGCCCGGATAAACTGTAGCATCTGTTGCCACAACCGACGCACCAGATTGAAAATGAGCGCCTGTGGGAGAGAAAGTATATCCACAACCTGCCCACGACGCTTGATTAGAAGCTTGAGAGGAGCCATGATTATTAATTAGCCAGCCATCATATAGCAAACTAGAATTGCTCGACATAGATAGTGATTTTAAGAATCCCGCATTACCAGTAATATACGGGTCCCACATCGCCAAATTCCTACCCTCTACTTGAGTACCAAACCTCCACAGATAACTACCATCAGTATAGGGAACCATACCTGTATTTGTCCCACCAGTCGAATTAGCTTTCCTCGCTGGTAGTGTAGTAACAAATGTTAAATCCGGTTGTGTTTGTAAAAGAGTGCCTAAATCACCCGTAGAAAAATTATTCCATAGCTGATAAGCCGCTCGACTAAAAGCGTTCTCATCAACAGTTCCGCCTCCATCACCTAAAGAAGTTATAACTTTTACAGAAGCACTTTTAGTAGAGTTATATGCTCCGCTTAAAGGAAGGTCCTTAGGACTATCAAACCCGAAAGACACATAATGGCCCGGATTATGTCCTTGCCAATTACCTGAAGGGTCAAACCCTTTAACCATTCCTGTCATCGTAGTACCATCGTCATAAAAGGTTGCCACAGGACTCATAACCTGTCTGTGACCCAATTGTACAAACCTTTGAAGTTGTCCTGCATTTATACTATGATTAACCATTTCATTATTCCAATTTTTAAATGTAATATTGTCTACAAAGACTTCAGCTTCAGCATCAAGTCCATCAGGATACACTTTCGAGTCTGCTCCTCTATAGAAAGCATTATTATCAGTTGCTCCATCATAATACTGTCCTCTCCACCACGTATAGTCTCCGTCATCATCATCAGTACTATATTGAGTATATCTATAATTTTGTACCCATATAGTCATATGTTTAATCCAATTATTGTTTATCAGCAGACCTGTACCCACTGCTTCTTCGTTCAGAGAATTAGTACCACTATTAGCCATACTATTATGTGGGAGAGGTATATTTAAATAGGGTATTTGCTCAGTGTCATCTCCCTCAGAATGCTCACCACCTACTTCAGCACCTTGAATATAACACCTAAGAGGAACACCAAAATCATTAAGATAATCTATGGCGCCGCCGCCAATCAAAGTACTTACATTAAAGTCATTGGCGTCACCGGAAATACTACCGGTTCCCACAGATTGACAATAAGTGCCTCCTGACGCAGTGGTGGGGCCTGCATTGAGGGCCCATGGTTTAGATGTTCCATAAGGAATCCCTGCATTGAATACAAATTTTAAATTAAACCATTCATCTTTCTTTATCTTAATATAGGAAGGTTCCTCTAGAGAACCACTATCTCCCCATGGAGTTCCAGCCGTCCCATCAGCTTTATAACGAGGGCTTTTATAAGGTCTCCATACACCACCTTCGGCTTCACACTCCGCCTGAGTATCATAATCCGAGGCTCCTTGTCCTATTGAACAAACTCCCCCTCCTATTGCTTCTCCTATTTGTTGTATACCAATACGAGCGTCCCTCACCAGTAGCTTCCCTCCATTAGCTACCTTACTTCCATCAAATAAAGCCATTGCACCACTAGCATATAGGCCACCAGCTCCACTAACATGAGCTGTGTTATATCTAGCCATAGGAAGTGCTGAAGCATATATAAGAGCAGGATTTAGGTCTTGGTCCTTTACCACATTACCGGGCTCGTCATTTTGAGTATTGTTACCACCTTTCTTAGCTGAATATTCAGAATTACCATAAAAGTTTTGAAAAACCACCCCGCAAGCAATTTTCCTAGGGTCATCTCCGATTTGTGGATTGGCGGTTAAGTCAACTCCATATCTCTCATTTAAAGACGCCTCTAAAAAATCATCTAATGTATCATATTCTTCAGGTCTGTAATTAGAAAAGGTTACCACTACACTTCTTAAAAATGTATTAAGGCCGCCTTTAGAACCTGACCAAATACCAGCAGTGTTGGTAAATTCTTCTTTTAACCATTTAGAAGTAGTACTCGTAGCATTCCCTGAAAGAGTACAATAAACTTGTGGAGTAGTACCAAAATTGGCCGTCCCTGTTGCTAATTGAGGTGCAGGATATAATTGGCTAATGTTCATCTTTATATCTATTTCTGGAAAGGATACCCTTTTATCAGTAAGATGAGCACCACTAAGCAGCCCAGCAGCGTCAGGGGTCTGTTCATCAACAGCTACCGGCGTGACAAAATCATAATTAAAAGCCCCTACATCTATAGGAGCTGGCTCCGGTATATTATATATAGCACAGCGTGATACCTGAGGATTAACTATGTAATCGCCCATTTTTCTTTCTATATTTTTATAAAAGTCCCAGTCTGCTGCCGAAGCTTTATTACCAAGTGTGTCGTCATCCTCATCAACCGCAATGCTGTTACTTATAGACCCCCATAAATGGTAAAGTCTTAGAGATTGACCTCCACTAGCTTTCTTACTAGTAGATAATTCAACTACTGACTCTAATAGTGGTCTAGAAGCTGTAGTAGATAAAACATTACCAAACGACGCAGTGCTGGTAATGTGGTTAAAAATGGTATTATTTTCATTAGCTTCTTTAGCCATATCAAGGTCGTCCGTAGCGGGAGTTTGAGCCCCAAACTGTACTAGACCTGATATATCTTTCCATTTCCAAAATGGAGCATATATAGACCATTTCTGTTTATCTTTACGATTGTCTACTGTAGAGGTCCATATACCATTAATTTTTCCCTTTTTGACAGGACGGATATACACTCTATCGTCTTCAGCAGAAAAATATTTCTTTAAATTATGAGAAATGTCGTCGCTCGCTCCTCCTCCAAAAAATGCGTCCCCACCGGCAAAAATCTTTTCTTCTCCGTCTTTAGGAGACAAAAATACATCTTTTAGTGAAAGTGTAGCAGTACCTTGGTCTCCTAGAATAGAAAAAGTACCTAGGGTTTTGTCAGCACCATCAAAATTTTCTTCTAACCAAACCATATCACCGTCTAAAAAGGAAGAAATAATGGTCATATTATTTCCTACAGGGTCTTTACTGTAAGTACCGGGATAAGTACCATCATAATTATATTTAGCAAACTCAAAAGCAGGATACACTGCCGAACCTGATTGGCTCTCTGCGGGTCCAACCCCATCTATAACTTTATATGCTTCGGCAACAGGTAATTTAGCTGCTCCACTAAGAACAGTTCCGCTTACGAAAAATTGTAAATATCCACCAATTAACTCCCCACTTCCATAAGATGGAGAACTTGCAACTGCTCCAGATACTACATAATTTCTAGGATTTATTCCTCCTTCTAAAGTTACAGTGGTTTCCTTACCTACTGATAAATCCTTAAATCTAGGAAAAAGTGCTACAGCATTCCCTATCAATTGCCTTCTATAAAAACTATTCTTTTGAATTTCTATCATTTATTTACCTCGTTTAAAACAGGCTTTTCACCCCTTTTAGAGCTGCCGACGCACGTCCGCGAGCGGGCCCGATAGCTTCCCGAGCCTTGTTTATTGGAGCGAATGGGTCTATACCCATTCTTGTCTTTCCAGCGTCCATACTACTTGCAGTCAAATGCTTTACCACCAATTCATTTATTACCATCGCTTCATCAGGTCTTGCGCCCGGTTTATCACCAACGAACGCACTCCTTAACATATCTCTGACGCGCTTAGTACTTAAATCTTTCGTTGGATGCATCTTACCACCAGTCTTAGGCATGAACAATTCTGGACCCTTTTCTCCTACAATATAAGGCATAGACTTACCCATATAATCCATCATTCCCCCTTGAACGGTACCACCTTCAGCCCAAAATTTAAGCTTTTTAGCAGTAGATGACACGGCGCTAGCCGCTCCACTGGCTAAATCTTGTGCTCCACCTACAACTGCCTTACCAGCACCAACAACGGCGCCACCAGCAGCTTTTGCTCCACCTACAACTGCCTTACCAGCACCAATAGCGGCGCCAGCGCCCGGAACCTTCTTAGCTAAATCTACAGCAGCTCCAACTAAGTTCTTAACTACGTCTATTACTTTTTGGACCAAATCAATAATAAACTGTATTGGTTTCATCGCCGCATCCTTTATACTACCAAATAGGTCTCCCCATGTAGAACCGGGATGGAGAATCAAATCAATCAACTTTTTGAACGTTTCCCACAACTTATCAACTGCACCAGTAAAGGCGTCCCATATAGTAGCCCCAACGCCAAGCAACCAGTCTTTTAGTTCTCCAAGAGCCTTGAGAGGGTTCTTAACAATTTCTACAATTCTTAAAGCTATAGCCACTAGTGGGTCAATTAAATATGGCTTTAAGTAGTCATTATAAAGAGTACTTAATGTATTCATAATCGGAGTTAGCAAATTATCAACAAACCATACTTTAATCAGGTTGAAATAATACGAAAGCATCATGAAAAGATGTGTTATAAATAATACAAACTTAAACATAGGCCCTTCTAATACATTGGCAACAGCAGTCCCGAGCCACACAAACGGTGCAATCACCCATTGAATCAAATCTATAAACATATCTTTTAAATGTACTACAAATAGTTTAAACTTGAACCATAAATCAAATTGTTCATTCATTTTTATTGCTAAAACGACCAAACCTGCTATCAAAAGAATTACTGCTATTGCAATTAGTCCTACAGGGTTTGCATATAAAGCTACATTCCATGCCCAAGTAGCTATTGTGACTATGATGAAGACGGCGCCAAGGATTATTGTTGCAGCAGCAGCTAGAGCAGTTACAAGAGCTTGTCCAATTTTAGCAGCAATATTAGCTAAATCTGCTGAAGTATTCCACCATACTACTACCGAAGCCAAAGCTGTTACGATAGTATTTTGAATCTTGCCGGGAATAGTAAGAGCATACATAATAGCCCCACCGATAGCAGCTAACGTGTTAGAGAAAGCTACCCCTGCATTATGCGCCCAATTCGACAAAGTACTACGAATTGTTGCAGTACTGTCCCATATCTTCAGGAAAATGCCTTGTTTCTTTTGATAGTTCTCCGTCACAGAAAGACTATTACCAGTTATTTTTGCTAATATGCTCGCATATGCTCCTTTAAGTCCTTGCACTGTTAACAGGTTAGATATAGCTTTATACATATTACCTATCTTTGTTTGTACATTCTCTATTATTTGCCAGAATACCTTGGAAATTAGTGTCGTTAATCCAATCCGTTTCACGTATCCCATCAGGAATTCCGTCTGGAATTCTTTAACCATCAGTGGATACTTTATGGTCATAAGAGCAATAACAATTTTCTCCCAGAAAAGCTTTAGCTTTGTTTGAACGATGTCTACTCCTCGCCAGAATATTTTGTTAATCAGAAATAATATACTTCGGCTCTCTAATTTATGTTTAACCAATCCTACTCCTACAAGTTTACTCTCTAGAGGAAAGGCTAGCCTATTAAGCGCTAATTTAATGGACATAAGACTGTTGCTATATATCATTTGCGCATTTTCCTTTATATTAAGACCAATTTTTATTATTTGGCTCTTGATAGTTCGATTTTGTAAATTATGAGCTATTAAACCAGTCCCTAATCTCTTCATTTCTAGAGGGTGAGCTAAATAATTAAGGGCGTATATAATCTTCTGGTTGACATAATCTATTCCATCTAGTATGATTTTCTTGCTTTTAAGGAATATCAATTTCATTATTGATTTTATAGACATATTTCGCAAGAAATTCCTTCTAAATTCAATGGAATATTGCTTCATGTTCCAACCATGAGATAGTTTAGATAAACCTAACTTGATAGCCATTAACGGATTCTCAATCTGTCTCATAGCTATACGTTTCTTTTGTAATTTAAACCGTAAAGACTGCATAAACATGGTCTTCTTATGCCAAAGGTATTCCAATGGCAGCATAATAAGACGTCTGGCCATTAAAAGTATACCTACTTCATCTACTGCAACATTAGCCCATTTAGCTGTCGCTGCTTTCCAATTCTGCCATATAAGCGCCATTTGCTGCTTAAAGGTCATATTACCAACAGCCAAACGCATAATTTCGCTTTGAGTTAAATTCTTTGTAGATTGTGTTTCTAAAATTAATCCTCTAGTTCGTAATGTAGAAATTATTGTTGCTCGAGTTTCTTTTTCAACATATTTTCCCTTTATCTTAATACCTAATATTTGAGCAATATTAAGATACCCTTCTGCGGCAGTATAACCTATTATACTAGCAGCACTTTTCATAACGGCACTCGTCATTACATTTTGCCATAATGCCGCAGTCATCAGCGCAGCAGTGCGTCCCTTTGTAACTATATTACTAGCAGTAGCCATCTCTATGTCCTTCGCTGTTACCTTAGTACCCCTTAATTGTGATAACTGAAAGGCATAATTAGCCGCAGTAGAAATAGGAACTATTTTATTAAGTAAGTGGAAAGATATAAGGACTTTAGTCATTGTAGGGCCCATCATATCTAAAGCTTTTATAACTAATTTGATAGGGATTAAATAGATTTTAAATACTTGAATACCCAATTTACCTAATTGTACGAAACGCTCTATCAAAGGAACTATATCGTGTAGTACTTTCTGGAATTCTTTTATACCAGTGACAGCTATAGTTTGAATAGCTTTCCCAAATGCAGTAAGTTCTGAAACACCATCTCTCTCTACAACAAGTAGCCCTCTAAAAGATTCAACTGTTGTAATAATAGCTTCATGAAAGGCATTCAAAAATCGAGTTCCTTCGTAAGTAGCGTCTCTATACATGAACATCATGCCTATGTTATTTTTAAGAATTTGTATTTGGGCTCCAATAGATTCATTCTGAATCTGAACCATCGCATCCAGTTCTCCGCCAGCACCCGCCGTCGCCGCCACTGCCTCAGTGAACTCATCAGACGCCTGAACCAAGTGGACAAACGCTGTTGCACCACGAACATTCAAATCTTCAATCAAAGTAGTAAGAAGCTCTGTATCATTAATTACTCCTTCTTCCAGAACCTTTGAAAAATTAGCTGCTATTTCGGTCAATTGAAGCATATTTCCTTGGGCATCCGTAACCTCTACTCCATACTCCCTAAATCGCGCAGTACTATCCCCTATACTCTCAGCAAGCTCTGCTAGGCCCTGTCGCAGACCACGCCCAGCAATACCTGCCTCAAGAGCTCTATTAGTCAATATCTGTAGAGCCCCTAACAGTTGGTCTATAGATTGCCCTGTAGTGGTAAAGAAAGGTAGAGCAAACTTAACAGCGCTTGCTAAATCTTGATACTCAATAAGAGACTTCTGAATAGCAAACGCGAACTTATCCGTAACTTCTGCTGCCCGCGACATTTCCATGTCGAAACCAAATAGGGTCTGAGTAACCAATTTAGAAATAGTGTTATGGTCTCCCTGAACAGCCATAGATAGTTTTAGGGTTTCGGTTAAAACTTCCATAGATTCTGAAGCAGAGAGACCTGCCGATGCTAACTGGTAAAGCCCTTCGGCCCCGTTCTGCATCTCTAATCCAAATTCTTGACCAAATTGAACAACTGTATCTCCAACACTAAAAAGTTCATCATTAGTTACTCGAAAAACAGAATTTGCATTCAATAATTCTCTTTCAAAATTAATCAATTCCTGAGTGTTTTGATTAAGTTTGTAGTAAAAAGCCGTCAAAATTGATACTGATTCACGAACAGAATCTATAAAATTAGTTTGCATTTCACTTGCAAAGGAATGAGCTGCTGCTGTTAATCTTGTCTGAACAATAAGTGAGGATTTTTGTGCATCAGTCAGTTCTTTTCTAGCTTGGCGTTCTTTAACCATGCCCTTTTGAACATCTTCTGAATATTTTTTGGTTTTAGCATTATATTTCCTATCGTGGGCAGTTCGTTCAGCATGATAATCACCATATTCCTTTTTAGCGTTATTTAAAACTGCAATTTCATTTTTGGTAGTTTCTATATCGTCAACAGAAAGCTTTCCACTTATTTTGCCAGCATCCAGCTTTTGTTGTAGTGCATTCTTCCTAACGTTTATTCCACGTATTACTTCCTTACGTTCAGCTTCATTTAATTTGATGAAATTTTCCATCATTTTCTTATAATCGCCAGCGTCTTTCAGGTCCTTACTAAGGCCAGAAAAAAGTTTAATTCTTGTAGGTTTACCTAATTTAGCTTTAAGTCCCTTCATAGCGCCTTGGCTCATCGCCGCAGTTTTCCCTAGTTTACCATAAGACTGCGTAAGACTATTTACTGCCGCTTTTGCACTAGTATCTAATTGTTTCTTTGCAGATTCTTGATGTGCCTTCAGCCTAGCTTGCGCCTTTGCCAAACTCTTTGTGGCGTTATTGACGTTGTTTTTAGCAGCTTGAACACTTTTCTGATTAAGCTGCGAATACATCTTTGAGGCAAAGCCCCCTACTAAGGCACCTGCTGCATTAAATGCCTTCGGCGAAGGCATAGCCAAACCTACGGCTACTCGTGCGGCAAATACTTGGCCTGCGAAACCCATACTATCACGTTCTTATTTGTTGTTTCAATTCAGCCACTGCGTCTTCAGTTTTCACTTGTTTACCCATTAAAGAATCATATTTTCTTCTTTGGGCCATATATCTACTCCAATCGCTACGAACGTTAGGCCTATGTTTAGCCAAATCGTTTATATCTTTCGCTTCATACCCATCCATGGAATGTAAGAGGTTATATTCTTGACAGGCTGCTAAAATGCCTTCAAGTTCCATTCTGGGCGTTCGTTTTATTTCTTCCCATGTCATATTTGTTTCCTTCATCAAGGGAACATATAGGGTTACAGCCTCAGGACTGTTCGTCATCAGAGAAGAAAATTTTCTCGGCTCTCCTGTTCAATACCCATTATGTCATTAGAAATAGCGTATCTCAATGTGGTTGGTAAAAGAGGCCAATGTTCCCTTGTAATAGCGGGTCCATCAGGCATTTTTTCATTAGCCTTTTCTAACATAGCTAATATTCTGTTACCACCGATTTCGGTATAATAAGCCATTTTTTCGTCTTCAGTGGCTCTATCTGAAAGAGGCCTAAATCTAGGTTCTTCCTTTTCCACTAACTCGCAAAATTGGTAGTTCACTACCTTATCTCTAAACTCTATTTCTCCTTGCTGCACTTCATCAGTGAGTGCAACTAGGTCATCCATTGTCCAACTTTCTGTTGAAGGAGTTTCCACTACTTCTTCGACAACTTCTTCTTTTTCTTCAACAACTTCTTCGTTATCTTTGTTTTCGTCTTCTGTCATTTAAATCACCTTGTGATAGAAGGACGCAGGTTCAAACCTGCTCCTTCCGTGTGTTATGTTATATCTACAACTCAGCAGCAGTAAGGTCAGTAGTGACAGCTGCATTAGTAACCTTAGGAGTAATGTAAGTCATAAACTCCATGGTTTCTTCTGACGTGCCGTCTGCATTAATAGAGACAGTATGTCCCTGAACGCAGCAACCACGTACACTAAATACATCCGTGCTTCCACTTAAAACTACATGAATACGATATCCAGTATCAATGGTAGGTTCTTGCAGAGATGAAATCTCTGAGGAGTTCGCACACCCTTGCCTGCCACCATTATTGAAAATAGCGTCCCATGTTATGTCGTTCTTCTTGCGCGTGATAGACACCGTAGTCTCTTTTTTAATCTCAGCCTTTGTGATGTTTCTAAAACCTACATAGGTAATGTCTTCATCCACGGCCCCGATTGATAAATCAACTCCAGTAATATCTGCTTCTGCTGTTCCTGCGGAACCTGTGCCCAAGGGAACTGCAAAATTAAATGCGCCAGCTGTTCCAGAAGTAGCGTTGAAACCTACGGCTCCAGCCGCTGAAACTCCTGCATAGCTCTCTGCTTGCGTGTCTTCAGTTGTAATATAAACTGAACAATCTCTTCCTAAAAAATATGCCATATTTAATTACCTCAATAGTCTGCCAAGACAGTTTCTGTTACGTATAAGGTATCCCCGTCTTTTCCGGTACCCATAGCTCCTTGCGTGATAAATTCCATAGTTTCCTCACTTGTTCCATCAGCGTTAATACTTACTGTATGACCCTGAACTAAACAATTGGGGAATGCTACGCTTTCTCCTCCATCACCAGTCTTAAGAACAACAAAAATACGATACCCGCCTTGAACAGTGGTAGCATTATTATAATCTTTAGGATTTGCTAGTCCATCTGCAATCTTGGGTGCCGCATCAGTACTGTTACCATAATCACCCGCTAATCCCCAGCGAGCACCATGTTTACCAGCAGCGTCTTCAGCTTTTGCTGCCAATGTAGGACCATTGAAAATCATGTCCCACGTATTGTTCTTCTTTTTTCTGGTGAGGGATACGGTGTATTCATTTTTAACTTGAACCTTACCCACACCTTTCTGTCCTATATAGGTGATGTCTTCATCAGTAGCACCTATACTTACATCTACACCAGTCACATCACTGATAGCCGTCCACGCAGAAGTTTCTACACCTAAATATAGGCTTTGCGCGAAAACGTCAATACCAGTAGTAGAACCTGAATCCACAGTGCAGACCGTCGTGCCACTAGCGGTACCGCTCAGGACACCGACGTCCATGTTTTGTGTATTCGATTCAGTACCTATATAGACACTTACATCTCTTCCTAGGAAATATACCATTTTTTGTACCTCTTACTTTTTTTGTCTAGACAACAATACACTTCATTCAATATTGTATAATGAATTGTCCTATATAAAGCTTATGCTAATAAAGGTTAATTCAACCTCTAGTTAAACTCGTGGCTTCACTACCCCAAATTCCTCGTTTCCTATATCCTTTCCCCTTAGGCCCATGGAACTGTGTAATGAATTTCTGACGAGGGTCAATAAAACCCTTAGCTTTAAACTTAGCTTCCGAACGTGTTTCTTTAATTTTAAACAACAAAAAAGCAGAAGCATCTCTTCCCTGCGAATACCAGAAAGGTATACCTATTCCCTCCAATCCAGCCTCGGAAGGATTCCAAAAAGGAGGTCCAAAAATCCCTTGTTTAGAAGGTAGTCTGTGTTTCTGCTGAAGATTAAGGTTGTCTTTCCAAAGGTCAGTTAAGTTATTAGATGCATTAGCAGCTTTTTTATAGAACTCGGACATATCTGATTTGAATTTCGGGTCTTTAAAGAATTCCCTAAATTGTTGTTTAAATGAATCTGCCGCTTCTTGAGTAGATAATACTTCCGCAGCTGTTACAATTCCCGCTCCTCCCATAACATTACCCATCGCCAAATTCACCTGAGTCTCTAATGCCGTACCTGCCATGGAAACCCTACCTGAAGTTAACGCCAATTGATTAACTGTGGCCTGAGATTCCTCCATAGTAAAGGCAAGCGCTTGTTCATCTGAAAGTTTAAATCTTGATATAGCATCATCAAATAGCATAGCGCGGTGTGAAGAATATAAACGTCTTGACCCAATCTGACGGAAAATCTGCTCTCCATACCTCTTCACTAATTCTTCGGCATTTTCCAACTCAATTACTTCAGTATGAGGTCCTCCATCAGCCGACCTAATCTCTGTAAGTATGCCATCTTTAAAGACTGGCTCAAGACGCGCAACACCTATAGCAAATTTAGCAACAGGGGCAGAATAAATATATGCCTCACCTAAAGCTTCATTATGCTGAATTTCTATAAATCTTGAAAGCATCTGTCTTGCCGCATAATCTAATGTTTCTGGCCCTTTCCTCCCTCTTCCGGCTGCTTTCTTAGCATCAGCTACCGCTTTCTTAGCATCATCATAAATGGGCCATAAGTCTTTACCAATGATTTTCCACTTTTTTATAATCTCATTCATGCCCGTCTCAACTGCCTTGTTCCAGTTGGTATGCACATCATCCTGCCATTGAGGGATATCGTGCAGTTTAGATTGGAAAAATTTCTTAGCAGTCATATTGGTAGTTTCTATAGTTTTAACCCCCTTAACAAAGGCAGGCCCATTAGCCCCAATACGGTTTGCCAAAATATGTAAGTTATAATCTATAGCTTCTGCGGCTTTCTGGTCGCGAGCTATCATATCGAATGTAGTATTCCATCCCGTTACTACTAATTTATCTATTAGTTCAATCTGAGTATCAACCGCAGGATTTTTCCAGTCTTTTTCATCAAAGGTATCTAACATTATCCTAGCTACGGCCTGTGTTTCTATTTCTTCCTTGACTGTCGTTTCAAATTTACTTACTATCCCCTCTCTTTCCAAAATTTTAGATAGTTCCATAGACAGTAGTGCGGCTTGAGTACCTATACCTTTAGTCTTTTTCGTCATATCCCCAACTGTCTCTCCTTTCTCCTCTTCAAATCTTTGCACTTTCTTCATCCATGGTTTTTTCTTGGCTCCCTCTGTGGGATGAATATCAAAAGCATTAACCCCAGTTATCCATTTCGATTCCATTTGATAGTTTTGAGAGAATGGAACCCATGGAACAAAACCCACTTCAATGGTTGTAAAATGTTCTTGAGTGAAGCCTCTAATACTCTGTTCTTTAAATTGCTCAAAACCCATTCGTTCATAAATAAATTTGGCCATACACTACCTCGTATTCTTAAAGAGAACAACCATACCAGTAACACCAGCCCAAATTTCTGACTCTGGCTCGTAACCTATATCTCTAAACCCTGTATAAAACCTTTCTACCACTTCAGTACCACTACTACTAAAATCACAATCCATAATGACATTAGCGCTATTAAGCATGAGATAATTAATCAACCTACGTTGCTTATATGGAACAGTAGCTACCGTAATAGAGCTATCTTTATCTACCCCTACATGTATATTAAAAGCTACTCCATAAAGCTCACCTACAGCTTCAGTGCTTCCGCTCGTTACCCGTTGTCCCATAAATTGTTCTTCAATACCATTGGCTACCATTTCCACAACAATAGCGGGATATTCTAAATCTACTGCATCGGGAAATTGCCCAAATACATTAACATCCGCAGTTGTCCATGCATTACCAGAGCCTATTCCAGCCGTGGTATTATAAGTGCCCGCTCTCAAATTATCAATTAACTTTCTTTCTACTATATTAAGGTGGTCCGTTGCCATCAGTATGCCCTCCTGAGTTTATCGCTCTTGCCACGAGTACGCACACAGGTATATACTGTAAAATCAGTATTACGCTCTTTTAAAGAATGAACATGCCATGATATAGATTTGTAAAATTTTATATCTCTAACCATAACAGTGTTACCACTTGCTGCTCCTGAAATCCCAAATTCAAAATCACGGAAATTAGCTTCATAATCAAAAGAAGAACCAGATGTGACCGTTACTGCATATCTCGTACCATCCATATAGATAGATGAACCACTAGAAACAGTTCCTGTAACAAAAGGTAAATCCACAGTTAGCCAGCTACCAGTAGGGATGCTCAATGAAGCAGGAGTATAAGTAATAGCATAGTCAGTATCTTGCGTTCCTCCATTAAAGCTCTTAAAGTTACTAAGCTCTATATTGCTTGCTCCACTAGCCTTTATTTGAAAGCGTAATCTATCTGCTTCTAAGGTATTAGTAGCTCCAGTGGTATAATAAAAACCACCATCATAGTCATCGCCTAATGTAGCTGTAATAGTTTGCCCATCTGTAGCAAATGTAACATCAGCTGTCCCAGATGTCCAACTACCAGTAGCAGACGTAGGAACTTGATAAATATCACGAGTAGAGTCAATAAACCTATCCCATCCCTCTATCTCATTAAAATCGGGATTAGTAACTGTTTGTTCAAAATTAGAATAGCCCTTAATAGTTTGCATATTAGGAGTATAAACTCTAGCCACTCCTATAATATTATGACCCCCTTGTTCTAGTCTATAATCAGCTGTTACTGCTGGCCTTATTAAAGCTGGAAGTTCTGGATATAGAAGTTCTTGAGTTACAATACCACCACCTTCTACTCCGTAATCATCTCTACCAAATACAGGAGGTCTGTGATATACAACTTTACGACTTTGATTGGAATGATGTCTCAATTGACGCAAAATACGGCCCATATTAATAGAGCCCGGTCTAACACCCTGCTCGCTAAGCATCATAGCTTACCCCTTTCACCCGTGGATACATGTCTTTGGTTCCGTCAATTCCCTTGACGTTCTTGAGCCAGTTGACAGTTCCAAGGAATGGGGCTGCATTGTAAGTTGTTCTCTTTATGCTGAGTCCAATTTTCATTACTAAGGACTGATTTGCAAGGGTTTCCCAAATATCGTAATCCTTAGTATCATAGTAAATTTGAAGGTCTCCGATAGCAATCCTATCAACGCCTACACCATTCTGCGCTAGGCAAGATAAATAGCAAGTATAAAACATTACAGCGTTATCATATGTATTATTGTCGTTAAGAACAAAGGCAGAGCCTACGTTTTCAGCAAACCATTCTGCTGCTATATTAGCCAAAATATCCATAGTAGTATTATCTAATTCTTCCTGCTCAATACCCGCTAACAAGCGAACCCTATCACGGAATGTCGCATTCCATGAAACACTAACTGCCATTTATATATACCTCAACGCTGCTATCACACCACCCATAAGGGTGGCTAAAATACCCAAGCCCCAACGGAGATGGGTCTTCATGTCATCTTCCCACACTTCATGATGATGGAGGTGATTATTGAACATAGTGTCAAAATCATCCATCTTGTTGAACACAGTCTTAACGCGCTCGTCCATGCGTATCATGAGCTCGTCGCGCTCTCGTGCATTCATATTTAAAGTATCTCCGTACTCGTATTTAAAGTTATCGTCATAGTTGTATCCAAACCGGCCAGTAATAATCGGTGCCGCCAACGTTAGCAGAAAGGTATCCCTCAGGAACCATACCTACCCCAGCCATGTCAAAGAATTCTACTGGACTAACACCACCCCATGTTACTGGAACTAACCCCACCAATGCAGTACCACCAGTGCCAGCATGTGACATACCAGCGCCACCACCGCCCGTAGTTCCCTGAGTACCTTGAGTTCCTGTAGTTCCTGTAGTTCCAGTTGTTCCCTGAGTTCCTGTAGTTCCGGTTGTTCCCTGAGTTCCAGTTGTTCCGGTTGTTCCCTGAGTTCCAGTTGTTCCCTGAGTTCCTGTAGTTCCGGTTGTTCCTTGGCTTCCATCCAGTCCTTTAATACCCTGAATTCCCTGAGTTCCTTGAGTACCAGCAGAACCATCGTCACCAGTTCTAGTGAAATGATAAACAATATCTTCTCCATCACTAAATGGTGGGTCTGAAAATCGAGCTACAGGAGTAACATCTATCTTGAAATAGCCAGTAGCTTCTGTGACTCCATCTACTTGGCAAATGAATAATGAACCATCAGTTGAAGTTCTTGATTGAAATACTAAATGGCCCTCAACACTTGCAGTACTATCATCCCAGCTTCTCATAAAGAGTTGCATATCTGTTCCATACTGGTCTTCATCATCAATGTATGCTTTTGTTATAGAAAGTGAAGTAGCATGATTAAATCTAATTACACCATCACCGGGGTCCGAATCAGTAGTCGATGTACTGAATTCATAATTAACTCCTCCTCTATATCCAGCAGTACCAGTCGTTCCTTGGGTTCCTGTTCCTGTAGTTCCCTGAGTACCCTGAGTTCCAGTTCCACCAGATGTTCCCTGAGTTCCTTGTGTCCCTGCTCCTGTAGTTCCCTGAGTACCTTGAGTACCAGTAGTTCCTTGGGTTCCTGCTCCTGTAGTTCCCTGAGAACCAGCTGGACCTATATCACCACGTATACCTTGAATACCTTGTGTTCCTTGAGTTCCTGCTCCTGTAATTCCCTGAGTTCCTTGTGTCCCTGCTCCTGTAATTCCCTGTATTCCTTGTATACCTTGCGTTCCCTGTGTTCCTGCTCCAGTTATTCCCTGAATTCCCTGAGTTCCTGTAGTTCCCTGAGTTCCCTGTGTTCCTGTAGTTCCCTGTGTACCCTGTGAACCCGCAGGTCCGGGCGCTCCGTCGGCACCCTGAGTTCCAGCACCAGTCGTTCCTTGAGTTCCCTGACTACCCGGAGTACCCAAAATACCCCGTGTTCCTTGAATACCTTGTATTCCTTGAGTTCCCTGTGTTCCAGTAGTTCCCTGTGCTCCAGTTATTCCCTGAATTCCTTGAGTGCCCGTTATACCTTGTGTTCCTTGAGTTCCTGTTCCTGTAATTCCTTGAATACCTTGAGTTCCTTGAGTACCAGTATCACCTTTAATACCCTGAGTTCCTTGAGTACCAGTAATTCCTTGAATACCTTGAGTTCCTTGAGTACCAGTATCACCTTTAATACCTTGAGTTCCTTGTGTGGAGTTGTCTGCACCATCCGTCCCTTGGATTCCCTGAGTTCCCTGAGTTCCTGTAGTTCCGGTTGTTCCCTGAGTTCCTGTAGTTCCGGTTGTTCCTTGAATTCCTTGTATTCCTTGAATTCCTTGCGCACCCCTTATACCCTGAATTCCCTGAGTTCCTGTAGTTCCCTGAGTTCCCTGTGTTCCTGTAGTTCCCTGTGTGCCAGTAGTTCCTTGAATTCCCTGAGTACCAGTAGTTCCTTGAATACCTTGAGTTCCTTTATCACCAGTTCTACTAAAGGATAAAGTAATTCTTTCACCATTACTAAATGGTGGATTACCTGAGCCAACTAATGGGTCAACATCTATCTTGAAATAGCCTGAAGCCTCTGTAACTGAATCTACCTCCATCGATGCGTATGATGTATCACTACCATCAGCAGATTGTATGATTATAACACCTTCTACTGTACTAGATGAATCGTCCCATGTACGCATCCAAGCTTGTTGGTCATTACCGTCTTCGTCGGTGTCATCAATAAATATTTTAGTAACACTAGCAAATGTAGTGTGATTAAATCTAATGTCCCCAGCGCCGGGGTCGGCATCAGTGGTGGAAGTATCAAATGTCCATGCTGTTCCACCTCTATAACCTGTAGTTCCTGTAATTCCTTGTATTCCTTGAGTTCCTTGAGTACCAGTAGTACCTTGAGTTCCCTGTGTTCCTGTAGTTCCTGTAATTCCTTGTATTCCTTGAGTTCCTTGAGTACCAGTAGTGCCTTGAGTTCCCTGTGTTCCAGTAGTTCCTGTAATTCCTTGTATTCCTTGAGTTCCTTGAGTGCCTGTATCACCGGTATCACCCTTGATGCCCTGAATACCCTGAGTTCCTTGAGTACCAGTAGTACCTTGAGTTCCCTGTGTTCCAGTAGTTCCTGTAATCCCTTGTATTCCTTGAGTTCCTTGAGTACCAGTAGTACCTTGAGTTCCCTGTGTTCCAGTAGTTCCTGTAATTCCTTGTATTCCTTGAGTTCCTTGAGTACCAGTAGTACCTTGAGTTCCCTGCGTTCCCGTATCACCCTTTATGCCCTGAATACCCTGAGTTCCTTGAGTTCCTGTCGTTCCAGTTATACCTTGGATACCTTGAGTTCCTTGAGTACCAGTAGTGCCTTGAGTTCCCTGTGTTCCAGTAGTTCCTGTAATTCCTTGGATACCTTGAGTTCCTTGAGTACCAGTGGTTCCTTGAGTTCCTTGAGTACCAGTAGTTCCTTGAGTTCCTTGAGTACCAGTAGTTCCTTGAATACCTTGTATTCCTTGAGTTCCTTGAGTTCCCTTATCACCAGTTCTAGTAAATTCTAGGACACATTGCTCTGCCGAAGAAAATGGTGGGTCACCTGAACCTACTACTGGAGTAACATCTATCTTCCAGTAGCCTGTAGCTTCAGTAATTCCTGTTACCTGCATCGAAGCATATGAAGCATCCGAACCATCTGCCGACTGTATTATTATAGTACCTTCAATGGTACTAGTAGAATCATCCCAAGTTGCATACCACGCTTGCTGGTCAGTACCATCCGCGTCTACGTCATCTATATATAGTTTAGTTACAGAAGCAAAAGTTCCGTTGTTTAATCTAAAGTCGCCCGCGCCGGGGTCTGCGTCTGTTATAGTATTATCGAAGTTATATCTAGTTCCCCCTCTTATTCCGTCAGCTCCTTGAGCCCCTTGTGAACCACCAGTTACAGTACCCTCTGTTCCTTGTATACCTTGTATACCTTGCGTTCCTTGTAAACCTTGAATACCTTGTGTACCTTGAGTTCCCTGTGCTCCAGTCGCACCTGTAATTCCTTGAGTTCCTTGAGCGCCCGTTATACCTTGAATACCTTGAGCTCCCGTAATTCCTTGAATACCCTGAGCTCCTGTATCTCCTGTCGTTCCTTGAGTTCCCTGAGTGCCTTGAGCGCCCGTTATACCTTGAATTCCCTGAGTTCCCTGAGTTCCTGTATCTCCTGTCGTTCCTTGAGTTCCCTGAGTGCCTTGAGTTCCTGTCGTTCCAGTTATACCTTGGATACCTTGAGTTCCTTGAGCACCCGTTATACCTTGTATTCCTTGAGTTCCTTGAGTACCAGTATCACCTTTAATACCCTGAATTCCTTGAGCACCAGTAGTTCCCTGAATACCTTGTATTCCTTGAGTTCCTTGAGTACCAGTAGTTCCTTGAATACCTTGTATTCCTTGAGTTCCTTGAGTACCAGTATCACCTTTAATACCCTGAATTCCCTGAGTTCCCTGAGTTCCCTGTGCTCCAGTCGTTCCTTGAGTTCCTTGAGTACCAGTAGTTCCCTGTGCTCCAGTCGTTCCTTGAGTTCCTTGAGTACCAGTAGTTCCTTGTATTCCTTGAGTTCCTTGAGTACCAGTAGTTCCTTGTATTCCTTGAGTTCCCTGTGTACCCGTAGTTCCTTGCGTACCCTGAGTTCCTTTATCTCCAGTTCTACTAAATTCTAAAATACATTCTTCTGCATTAGCAAAAGGAGGATTAGCAGACCCAACAACAGGAGTAACTGTAATCTTATAATATCCTGTCGCAGCCGTTACAGCAGTTACTTGCATCGAAGCATATGAAGCATCAGAACCATCTGCTGATTGTATTATTATAGTACCTTCTACAGTACTACTAGAGTCGTCCCACGTATCATACCAGTCCTGCTGGTCTGTACCATCCGCATCGACATCATCTATATATAGTTGTGTAACAGAAGCAAACGTTCCGTGATTTAACCTGAATACTCCCGCGCCGGGGTCCGCATCGGTAGTCGTAGTCGAGAAGTCATATCTAGTGCCACCTCTTATACCCTCAGTTCCTTGAGTACCAGTAGTTCCTTGAATACCTTGTGTTCCTTGAGTTCCCTGTGTTCCAGTAGTTCCTTGAATTCCTTGAGTACCAGTAGTTCCTTGAGTTCCTTGAGTACCAGTAGTTCCTTGAATACCTTGTATTCCTTGAGTTCCCTGTGTTCCAGTCGTTCCTTGAATTCCTTGAGTACCATCTGTACCTTGAGTTCCTTGAGTACCAGTAGTTCCTTGAATACCTTGTATTCCTTGAGTTCCCTGTGTTCCAGTCGTTCCTTGAGTTCCTTGAGTACCAGTAGTTCCTTGAGTTCCTTGAGTACCAGTAGTTCCTTGAATACCTTGTATTCCTTGAGTTCCCTGTGTTCCAGTCGTTCCTTGAATTCCTTGAGTACCATCTGTACCTTGAGTACCATTTGCACCTTGAGTTCCTGTTATACCTTGGATACCTTGAGTTCCTTGAGTACCAGTAGTTCCCTGAGTTCCTGTAGCTCCTTGAGTACCAGTAGTTCCTTGAATACCTTGTATTCCTTGAGTTCCTTGAGTACCATCAGTTCCCTGAGTTCCTGTTGTACCTTGAATACCTTGAGTTCCTTGAGCACCAGTAGTTCCTTGAATACCTTGGATACCTTGAGTTCCCTGTGTACCAGTAGTTCCTTGAGTTCCTTGAGCACCAGTAGTTCCTTGAGTTCCTTGAGCACCAGTAGTTCCCTGTGTACCTTGAGTACCATCTGTACCTTGAGCACCAGTTATACCTTGAGTTCCCTGAGTGCCCTTATCTCCAGTCTGGACAAAGGAAATTACGCAATCGTCGCCATTAGTAAAATTGTCGTTATGGTCTATATAATCTACTTGTACTTCTTCATAAACGTTAACTCCCGTGCCCCCAGCTACATTAGCACCTGTAATATCAAATATCACCCATACAGCAGAATCAGTAGCTTTACTTATCTTTATGTGCCCGCGCGTAGCACTATCACCATTATCTAAAGTATCGTTCCATGCACTTACATCATCACTATTTATATCATAGTCGGATATACCCACCTTTGTTATTAGAGTATAATCAGGGGGCCCAGAAACGGGCACTGCAACATTAAATCCAAAATTAGTTTGGCCCGGTGAACCAGCAGTAATATCAAAACTACTATAATTAAATTCTTGGCTATCGCCTCCGAATATTCCTCTCGTTCCTTGTACTCCTTGTGTGCCTTGAGTACCCTGTATACCTTGAGTACCCTGTATACCCTGTGTGCCTTGAGTACCAGTAGTTCCTTGAATACCTTGTATTCCTTGAGTACCCGTAGTTCCCTGCGTCCCAGTAGCTCCTTGAGTTCCTGTAGCACCTTGAGAGCCTGTAGTTCCTTGTGTACCTTGAGTTCCCTGAGCAGCTACCGCGCCCGCAGTACCTTGAACACCTTGTGTGCCATTCGTACCTTGTATACCTTGTGTACCTTGAGTACCTTGAGCCCCACCAACTCCAGTTAAAGCAATTCTTACATCAGGAGTGTTGGTATTTTTTAAAGTTAGTTTTTTATTAGTTGAATTCCAAGTAGCGTCATATAGATAGGAACGCCAAGCTACCGGAATTGCCTGTTTAGTTTTTGACCTTAACGCTTTAGTTCCCCTCATGATTTTGACCTTCTTACGACTAGTAAAGAAATAGAGTGGGAGTGATTAGGGCTCACTCCCTGAGCCCTTGCTAAAATAAACGTGTCTAAGCGTTGATAATAACTACGCCAGACATCGGGCTTGTGACCTTCAGTCCGTATCTCATCGACATGTAAGAACCAACAATTCCGAAACCGGGGTTTGCCTCTTCTACAGTCAATGGTCGCCTTTCAACGTACGACATAGGCTTTACGCTGCTGTCCCACATGAATATCCTATCAGGAGGGCACCATGCGTTGGTAGTGATGGTTAGACCATATATGCTACCTACGACAGCTGTTCCTATAGTATTCTTGAAAGGAGCAGTTTCCTCAACAACATACGGGAATCCGTAGCTGGCAGTTGTGCCAGAAATTGCTGTGGTAAAGTCTGCCAAGTTCAATAGAGTCTTGTAGTGCGCTGGGGATATCATTAGGGAGTCAGCATTAAAGCCGTGTCCGCCAATAAGTTCCATAGCTGTGGTTAAGTCTCCTAGGGAGAGCTCACCGTCGCCTGCTCCGCCAGCTGCGGTTACATAGTGACCTGTTTGAAGCGTGCCTGAAGCAGTTAGACCATACGAATAGTTACGTCCGACATTAATTTCGGAACCACTACCTAGGAAACCACCGTAAACATTATCGCTAAAGTCTACAATGTTAGCCTCAGTTGTGGCTGCTACGATGCTAGCTCCGTCAACACCCGTTCCGAACGTGGAGTCTAGGATACCGAGCAACGCATAAACAACGTGCTTAGTCATATGACGGTCTACCGCCCTGCGTGCTTCATTCAAAGCCATCTCGACTTCATTGAAACGTGAATCTTCAATCATACGACGTGTAACGCCCATAGCCAGTCCCCACTCGCCTACTGATACTCTCTCGGAGCGCAGATTAGTGTGCTGGTATTGTGGTGTGTTACCTTCGTTGATTTCTTCCATACCCATGGAAGGCTTTGCGAATGTGATATCAATATCACCGCCAGTCTCTGTGGTCATAGGTTCTGTAAACATTGCCATCGCAGCAAGGTCTGTGACCTTGTAGTCTTTGATTGCATCTTTATAGTCTATGAGTACACGTTCCCCTGTTCCACCAGTCGCTGCGTAAGCGCCAGTGTTAAGGGAAGTAAGAAGACCGGGTGCTAAATTCTGAGTTAGTGCTACCATAATAATCACCTACCCCTTAGTGGGTTATCACCTTAGTTAAACCCGCTGCGGAATTGTTCTCCAATGTAGTTGCTTGACAACTTGGTTTAGTTGTTGCGTTGGTTGCTGCAAGGAGACGACCATCTGTCGTTCCCATCATTAACCCTACACCAGCGTTTAGGTCTGCACAATTGACGTTCAATATAACGCCGTGCCCAGAAATAACACTTACGACATTTCCTGACGTAATGGTTGTGAGTGCATACCCGCAGACCGCAAATTGGTCTCCTGCACTATCCCCACTGTTAGCGTTTTTGACTTCGCCACTGGTATCGAATGTTAATGCGTTACCAGCAGTGACATCTTCTGCCGCTACAAATGGAAGGATACGTGCTGGTGCACCACCATCATTTATCAAAATTTCTGTTGCCATAATTAATTACCTCTTAATACATCTGGGTCGATTTTGATACGCCCAGTTTCTTTATCTAACTTGACTGCAAATTTTCTCTCGGATTCTGCTGGAACAGCTTCACCCTCGGGGGATTTACCCTTCCCGAAGGTACGTTCTATTTCCTCAGGTACCGGAAGTGCAGCAAGAGCTTCGCTGAAACCAGTCAGCCTTGATTCATCCCAAGCTGTGAGTTCATCGTTACGAGTTGCTTTCTTATCCTCTTCTAAGGTACCGAAAATCAGTTCCTTGGATAGAATCGCCTCTACAACTTCAACCTTTCGAGTTTCGGCTTCTTTAGCAGCTCTCTCTTCCTCAGCAAGTTTAAATTCCTCAATTATCTTGAGGGCCTCTTCGTACTGGGAATTGATTTCTGCCTTTGAAGATGTCATCTCTTCTAGTTGCGTTCGTAGGGACGCGAATTCGCGTTCCACGATATTCTCCGCTTCGGAGTTCTCTTTAACATTAGGAGTTTCTGTAGTCATGTTTATATCCTCTTGTTTTCCGTCTGAACATTCACACGCGCCATCTTTCCCACCACAACCGCAGTCATGATGTTCATCTTTTGCGTGTAAACCACATTTCGTTTCAATAGTACATTCCTCGCAGACGGGGTCCATTGATTTATTATCAATGAAACTGACCTCTGTTGGGCGAATGTTCGTTGCGAACGTATCACCCATCACGTCAACGTCATTGGAAAACCAATCAATGCTGACATGGGTTATGTCTCCATCCTTCACTTTATCTATCACTTCTTGTCCCCGTTCGTTTTTGTTATCAACCGTAGCTGACATCCTAATAGCGGACTTTCCATTCTCCATCTCAAACACCTCAGGATTAGCAGCCATGCCAATTAAATCGTCTGGCGTTCTCTGATGGTTGAAATATATAGGTAGCTCGTTAAAAGCTTCTATATTCTTCTTTAATATCTCAGGTTCTATATAAACCTTTTGCTGTATATCATCTTCTTCATACTCATGAGGGCCTGATGTTATAGCTATGACAGGGAAAGTAGCACTTTCAAAGTCATCCTCTTGTGTAAATGATATATTATTGTCTTCTCCTAGAGATAGGGCAAACGTGCGTCTTTTTTCATCTTCATCCAACGTTCTACCAAACGTTCTTTCTACGTTATGTCCATCAGCCCACATGATACACATGTTAGCAGCCATCTCTTTGTGGTCTTCAACACCACGTTCTTTTAGTGTAGAACCTACTGATGCTACACACTTTTCATAACTCATGCTCTTTTCCCCTTTATGTTTGCCGAAGGTTGATTCCCTCTATTCGGGGCTCGAGCACTTTCTTCTTTTTTGTCAGTGTTCTTACCACCAGAAATGTTAGCGTTCTTATCGCTGGGTCCCTCTGGGGGCGACCCTGCTTTCTTTACAGCAACATCTTTCAGCATATCTAATTCTACCACACCTTCAGGGTCGAGACCACGCTCTTCCCTAACTTCTCCGGGTGATAATACTCCTTCAGATAGATATATCATATCTGTCTTAGCTTTAGTAAATGCATCTTCCACATTAATCTGCCTGAACTTAAATTTAGCCTCTCCGTCTTCCAGCTGGGGCATTAATTGAGCATTCAGTGCAGCCTCAATCATAGTTTGTAAATATCTAACATAAGGTTCAAAAATAGGTCTAGCTTTATCGGGGTCAGTCCACATAGTCTTAGGGACTTTAAGAGCCATATGTATCTTATCTAATATATCATCTGTATATTTTCCATACTCAAAAGCTCTTTGTGTGCCTTGTAGTTCTTTTATAATAATATCGTTTCCGTGAATGATATCTTCACCGGGCGCTAAAGAGTTGAACGCGTCCACCACTTCGTTAATTTTGTCAGGACCATAAGGCATATCGGGAAGTCCACAAGATATATCAAAGCGAGAAGAAGCATACTTGTTGAGTGCAGCTCCAACATCTCTCTCTGCATAATCTTTGAGGTCAACCAAATAAAGAATGGGATGGATGTCAGAAAGGCCATAAGCGTAATCATCGAAGGGGTTGTTAAGTAAAGCACAAATCTCTTCCGGCTCGAAGTGGATATTTTCTTTTTCATCTCCTATATCCTGATAATAATATTTAATTTGTCCATGCTCATTTCTTTGTACAAACATGTTTTGGCTAGAACGAAGTACTAAGTTATCTCCGGTCCACTCCAAATATCCTGTTCCAAATATTCTAGCGTTACGCACCCAACCATATAGAAGGTTCTCAATGTTTATATCTCTAAACATTTCTTCTATACGTTCTCTTACGTCATCCTTATCTGTCACAATATCGAAATTGTCTTTGACCGCGTAGAAACAGGGAAGGTCTATCAAACTCCTAACAATGGGGTCAGATAGATATACATCCATGTATATCCTCGGTCTACCGAGATGCTCTTCGTATTGTTTTTTATGACTATATGTATAGTCATTAGAGAGCTTCAAACGTTTTATAACACCCGCTCCAAAACTGAGAGGCTCGTCTTCCTTAAAAGGCGGTGCACTACCCGTTGTAGCGAATATCCTTCGTACTCTATCAAGAAATGCCATGGCTACCACTTATATAGTATAATCGTAACAGTATATAAAGATTTCGTCATAATGAAAATCTACTCTTTCTTTTGAAATCATGTCCTTTTGTCCTAAATAAGGAGACTCCTGAATGTCTACCGATATTACTAGTGATGAGGTCACGAGCTGAAGTTTGTTGAGAAGCTCCTACGCTAGCTGAACCGGGAAGCATAGCTAATGTAGCATGTATTCCTAAAACAGAGCTATCACAATAGTCATCATGTTTACCATTAGGAGCGCTAATGCGTTCTGTTTTATTAGCAGCATCCATAACATATTGTAAGTCTACATGTTCCCTAAACCACTTGTTAATAATTTTCTGGCCGGGTATGTCTAGATTCGCTGGATTAGGTACTCTCACTCTCTCTTGCTGTATGAAGGATACATAGTCCCTGAATACTTGTGTTTTAGTTCCTCTGGGCCCTCCTGTAAAGATGAAAGGTATAAAATAAATCTGTGGCACACTGTTGATACACGCTATTCGGAGGTCTTGTTCAATAGCCCCGCCAATTCCCGTAGCATCAATAATAACCCTACCAACACCAAAACTACGAGCAATATCCATAATACGCTTACGCTGATATGGAATGTCGTGCCCGCCAGTTCTAGCGCTAATCTCTTCAATGTAAATAAGCCGTGCCACATCTGAATCATCAGCTTTTTCAGCGGCCCATACACTAATGACAGTAGAATTAACAGATTTGCCAATGTCAACAGCCACAGTACAGTGCTTTCCTCCGTCGAGAGGGGCTTCGGGGGTAGAGAGTTCATAGTCATGGAAACATGCCTTTATTTTTTCTGGATTGAATATATTGGAAATACTTTCCACAAACTCACATTCGTATTCCGTTCTCCAATACATAGAATCTTCACCCCATTCCATCATCTTTCCAAGCATGTCTTCTTCAGTATATGCCGCTTCATAACTATCTCCAACCACTACTGCGTCTCTCCATGAAAATACCATTCTCGTCCAAGTCTCCGAATAGGCGTCATCATATAAATAGCGCCACATGTGGTTGTCTTTTGACTTAGGTGTACCTAGATTTATGAAGGGGGCATTATTTGAAACTATCGCTGGTTCTACATTATCTACAAATAGACTATCGTCGATGAGAGGAGACTCATCAACTATACAGAATGTAGGGTGTTGGCCCCGTATAGCCTGCCCTTGGTTACTAGGCGCTAATGGAGCTCTACGCATTAATGTGCCCCCCTTCATGCGTATATGGGGCTTATTGTGAAATTTATAATTATCTACTAAGCTGTCTAAAAATCTGTTGTCCTTAAAGTGCCTATACACGTATCCGAAGATAAGCGCGGCTTGGTCCTCGCTAGGTGCGAGCACGAATACTAAATCCCTGAAACGCTTAAAGAACATATAGATAACTACTGCTACCGAGAGGGCGAAGGATTTCCCACAGCCTCGTGGAGCTAATATTGCTACCTTACGCTGCTTCATATCCTTGGGGTTAGTTAATGCTTTAACCACAATCTTTTCTTGAAGTGGTCTTAATTTAAGGGTTCTTTGTTTACCATCTATTAAATAAGATTCACAGAAAGCTTTTACAAGCAGTCCCATCTTCTTTTCGTCGTCTCTAACACTTTCAAATAATTGTTCTAGCGAACGAGTGTCATAGACGTTCTTACCCGTCAGGGCTGTCTTTAATTTCTTCCCCTCTTCCTTTATCGCTAGTTCCTTCATTTAAGTCCTCCAGAAATTTTACAAACCCTTCGGTCTTCTGTTCAACCATAGGGGGTATCTCTATATTCAGCGCTCGGAACTCCGTATGTATGTCACGAACGATTGAATTTCTTTGGCGCAAGAGCTCTGTTCGTAGGTTAACATCCCGAATATGTAGAGAAATTTCTTCCCAAAGAATGTCTTCAAGAGACAGATTGCGAGCCAACAGGCGTACAAGCTCTTTGTGACGTTCATATTCTGGTTCTCCTACGCGCAAGCGCAAACGCTCTTCATACTCGTGCTCGTTCAAAGCTGCTTAGCTGAGGCCATAGCCTCTTTAACTTCAGCCTTGACTACCGCAACGAATTTCTCATCGTTCTGGTCCCAAGCGGAGAGTATTACATTTCTGAGCATTGCGTCTTTGACGTGTTTTTGAGCTGCTTCATCCAGCTTCTTATATGCTTTAGTCTGGGCTGCTGTTAGATAATTATCAAGAATCGCGTTGAGTTCATCGTCGTGTTTCATGATATAAGGCATTATCAATGCTTTGACTGCTGGTTGAGTATATGCGATATAAGCAACGAGTGCTCCTATCACAGCTACTGCTAGCATAAGCTCAGGTGAGCCTAATAGCATATCCATCAATCCTTCTAACATTCCAGATTCGGCTTCTCCTAACTCACTGGTTAGGTTTGTTGTTTCATTTGTCGTTGTATTATTTGTCATAATATCACCTTTATTGTGGGGCTCCCGAGAACACTTGCGTATTGTATTTCTGTGGAGCTTCAGTCCTTATGGGACGCCCTGTATAAGTAGATACGTCCATGTATATAAAGCTTACTTCTTCTTCTTACGAAGTTTACCGTTCTTCCCACGAAACTCACCCTTTTTTCCTTTAGGAACCCGGCGCTTCTTGGGTTTTTTACGAGGTACTCCGTTCTTCTTAAGTTTGCCTCTATTATATGCCATACTACTTCTTCCCTTTCTTCTTAGTGGCCTTCTTCTTACCTTTAGGCTTCAATTGAGGATACTTTCTATATACTGCCGCTCTTATCCCTGCTGGGCGTGGTGCGTTATGAGCTAGCTTTAAAGCTGACTTCCCGCGCGCGAGCGTGTTAATAGGAAAGCTACCTGCTGGTGCTCCTCCAGAAGGGCCAGCAAAGGCTTTAACGCCCTTATACTTCCCTACATTAGAACCACCGGCTTTCTTCCTTGCCGCTGCCTGCTTCTTCTTAGCCTTGGTCTTTTTCTTAACTACCATCTCTAGTGCCAAGGATTATGAGCTTCTTTATTCTTGCTCTGTTGTTTATTACCAACATGATGTCCATGAGACTCTCTACTCTCTATTTCTGATTCAGTTATATCCCTAATTTGATGTAGGGCCTTTTCCTTAGAAAGCGGTTTCTTACTTAGTGCATGAGTCTTCCCGCCAGAGTGACTGTAGACCTTTTCGCCTTGACCACTCTTTCTCATAGTCAGAGTCTTGTCAATGTTGTATTTCTTGTTTTGATTTTCTGCCATACTTATTCCTCTTCATCCGTTTTGCAATCAATTATATTCTCCATGTGTTTTAGTCTTAATTCCATCTTTTGCACTTGGTCATACAATTCTCTTACTTCAATGTCATTCATTCTTTTCCTCTTCGTGTTCGTGTGTGTCTTTCCCGTTACGGAACGTACCCTTACGGGTCTGTTCTATCTGACTGTTCTGTTGAGCAGTCCATAATTCTAATACCTTATATATAATAACGAGGGCGGGTGAACCTATAATCAGAAGAACTGATTTATATGATTCTATATCTTGTACTACTTCAGGGTGGTTAAAGGCCATCGTTACTAAGAAGATAGATAAGCCTACCCAAGCCATCACAACTGGGGCTGCTACTATTACCATCATGAAGTTAGCAAAATTACCATCTGGTGAAATCGCATCGGGTTTATCATTATTCATGCTGGTGCCTCCACCCTTATCATGGGAATATCAAATTGCTGCTGGAATACATAATCCTCAGATTCCGCATCCCATACAAGCAATGCTACCCACATGGACCATGTACCATTTGTTTCGTTGAGTTCCTCGTAAGTGAAGTTCAACCAGTGGTTGTCCCAATCCATACCATTGACGGTCATGTATAAGTCAGTCCAGTTATAATCACCTGATTCTGCGTGCCATACGTCTACATAAAGTAGTACAGATGTATTAAAATCGTAACAATCTGTGTCTATGTCTGTTAGTACAGATATACCATCAGCTTCGGGGTCTACCCAGAAAACAGATGCATTATCCAACTCTTCGTTATACCACCCCGGATAAAAATGTACAGATGTATGATTACCGTGTTCTTCCTCATACTCATCTTCGTAATCGCATGAACCATCATCTTCAGTAGCCTTATCATCGTAATTGTTAGCTTCCATATCCATACAACCATAGATAGCTGCGGTTTCATTCGCAGTACCATTAGGGTTGTCAGTTATGACTACACAACGGCCATCATCGTGCGTAGCATTCACCTGATAGTTTTCAGCTTCAGGATTAGTGCATCCATATACAACTACCAGAAACGTGCAACTACCATCTTCAAAAGTTGCATCAGCATTGTAATTGGTCGCCTCAGGGTCCTTGCAGCCACCGATGGGTCCTGTATCTTCGCCATTGAAATAGTCCTGTATAATTGTTAAATTAGCTCCACCACTAAGTAATGCAAGCATTAGAATGGTTATTATAGCGCCAATGCGCTTACCAACAGAGGTTTCCCCCAGCTTGTCAGCAGCTTTGCCAACAACTTCAAAGAGACCCTCATCCTCGTCAGGAGAGTTCATGTTTACTTTTTAGCCTATCTCCATATATAAAGATTTCCCTAATCAAACTCCGGAAACTGTGTCTGGACATCAAGCTCTATTTGGCCTTTCAACTTAGGGTCAATGTCAGCATAGGTCTCTTTGCTCTTCTTATACTTAGGTTTCCATGCAGGAATAACCACATCGCACGGCCCACCGTTATGCTGCTTATTAAACGAACACCACTTACAGAGATTCTGGGGTATCTGCTCATAGCGGTCCTCATACTCTTCGCGTTCCCTTATAGCGTCGTGTACCATTTTAATTACATCACGAGCCTCATCAAGCACTTGTTGATTGACCTTCACGAAGAAGGTATCATCAAAGCGGAGATAGTTAACGCCCACAAATTTCGGCATTTCGCCCATCTCTAATGTGTACAAGAATGCATATATAATCAGCTGGCGATAATAATCCTCTGGGAGGTATGCACCATAGCGCTTACTGGTCTTGTAGTCCAGCAAAGTAGTGCCACCATCGAAGTCATTACACACTGCATCAACAATGCCTATTACTGCGTATTCCTTAGACTTGACCCACTTCTCAGCATACTTAGGAGCTACCGAGTTCCATGCCTGATACTTGTTCTTATATATCTTCCACTTCACCATCTCGGTTAATTTCTTGTTGACACTCTTAACAAAGTTTTGTAGTATGTCCTCTGTCTCAGTATACATTGCATCCATCTCGGCCTTAGTGTGTATTTCCCAGAGCCACTTATGGCAAGCTATCTTTTCTTCCCAACCTTTCTCGAACTCACCCTGTATCCACATACTTGGGGCTCCCTTCTCCCACGCCGTCATATTCTTAAATTGATATTTAAATAGTCGTTCTAGAATCTTGTGTACCAGACTTCCACGGAATAGATGTATAGTCTTCTTCTCAGGAATCTTAGCTATGTACTTGTAATAGAACTCGCGCGGGCACTTCATGTAGGTATTTATCTTTGATGGACTCAGTCTCATATGGCTTGGTTCCCATTTCATTTCTTTGGTCATTTTTAATATACTCCTGTTATATTTGTATTGTCATCATTCGCATCTTCGGTATCGAAGAAGAAAATTTGAAATAGTCTATCATTGTCAATAGCATCTCCAAAATATTGGGATGCGGCATGGATTAATCTAGCATCAAATATCATTAATCTATTATAAACATTCCCTATAGTATCTACTTTTTCAAATGGGGTCTCATCAAAGAAGTTCTCTTTAAACATAGTCCAACCTTCCATTTCTCTAACTGAGTTTACTTTAGTTTCTTTATGTCTATATAGAGAAGTACCACATTCAGGTGGAGCATCGGGTGTAAGATAAATCATCGCCGCCCATTGCTGAGTATCCGCGTGTATTACAAAAGGGTCTTCCGCCATACAGTGTTGAAATACTCCATTGGTTTGGTAGTCCCATCCACCAATCTCTGTACCTTCTTTCATTTTACTTCGGAGTAAGCTTTCAAATTCTTTCTTTACTCCTTTGAAGTGTTTATGTTCTAATGTTCTATGTCCCACGGCACCGTGCTCTCCTCGTGGAACAAAGTCACCACTCATTGCATAATCTCTAACTGCGTCTGGGTCATCATAAAAATTGTCTACCACAATAATTGACGGCATCCTTTTTGTGGGATGTACATCTTTTACCGATTCTTCTAATAGCTCTTCTATACTCATGTCTTCCAGTTTAGTCTTCATCTTCTGGGATTCCTTATATTCTTTTACTGTCATTCCTAAGTCCTTCATTTCTTTATAATCTTCTCGGGAAATATATACTGGTTCAGGCATTCCCGGTATCATCTTTCTTCCTCTTTTCCATTATCTTAGCTATAATAGCTGCTTTATCTGTAATAGGCTCTTTATTAGATTCTGGCTGGTGTCTTCCAGCTAAGTTATCTCTATTCCATTTTACATGTCCTTTATATTCTGCATTTAAATCGGGGTTATCTGCTAAGTCATCAAAGAGCGTTCTAGCTTCATCAAATTTCCCAACCCACCATGCTGAGACTGCTCTTTGAAAGGGTAGTCCATAATAGCCCGGATAACCACACGGGGTGCTCAATGGGTCAATTCTCTGACGTTCTACATAATCACTTAATATTTCTCCAGCACAAGCCCAACTATATGATGAATGCCATTCACCACACAGTTCATATGCTATACTAAGTAAGTGATAAGCTTCTGGTCTCTGAGGTAATAAGGCTATAGCTAACTGGGCTGTAGATTTCATGTGTGTCTCTCTACCTCCTTGCTTTCTAAAACATATAGCTTTGCGTAATAAACACTCATAAGCTAATAACTTGTTGTCAGTTAGCTCTGCACATTTAAGGTAAAATCCCATGGCAGACGCTGTTTGCCCCTTGAGTTCATACTCATATCCAATAGCGAAGCTATTTTCTGGTACATGTGGGGTTTCAATGTACCTTTCTAGACTTTGTTGTAATGACATATTTATATCACGAATCCTTGCGATTTTGCATAAGTTTCATAAGGGCTATCAGGTATGGGGTCTATACCATTCTCACACCGCATACACATATCATATGTAGTATTGGGTGGGGGAAGTATATCATCATACTCTTCTGTATATAGGTTTCCTAAAATCTCTTCTAAATTATAATCCATACAGCATAAAGATACTTCTCCATTAGGTAACAAAATATTATGGTAAAGGTCTTCTATACACCCGCATGTCTTTTCTGTATTATGGAGAATAGATTTGAATCTGTCCCATACTTCTCTAACTTCAGGTTTGAGAGCTGCTTCTCCTAGAAGATTTCCAGCTCTGTGCCACATTTCATATTTATTAACTGTCCTATCAGGAAAGATAGGTTCTACTTCCTCATGCACTGTCCCCATGGACATTGTCATGAAATTATTAATATTAGCAGCTTTAATCGCCCAGTATACTTGAATGAGCGTCTTATTTACAGGATGCTTAGCTAACCTCTCTAAGTCAGGTAAATGCAGGGTAAACCCCCCATTAGGGCCCCCTACAAAAGGAATGTCCTTTATTCTATCAACATCTTTAAGAGTCATCCCTACAGCTGTAGTAAACACTGATATAGGATGTCCTTGCTCATGAGCATAAAGCAGCATGTCTGTACACTTCTTATTTAACCATGGTTCAGTAAACCCTGAAAAGGTTATCCTAATCTCTTTAGGAAGTTTATCTATTACCATCTTGAAATCCTCGAGACTCATATATCTCTCCTTTTCTGTGGTAAACTTTTCTTCGTTCCATACTTTCTGGAGAACTCTTTGAGGACAGAAGACACAATCTACGATACATCCTACCTTAGGAATTGATGTAGTTATCTCTAAGGTAGGCCATTCGGTAATTTTCCAGTAGTCCTTCATTTCTTCCATTCCATAATCTCTTCAAAGAACTTTTCAGTAATAGTTGTTAGATAAGCTGAGTTATCTTGGAACCCAAAAGTTATAAGAAGATTTTTGTTATCAGGATGCATAGCCATTCCACAGGCGAACTCTATACGTCCGTCCATAAATTTAAATGGTTTAGATTTACCTACCACGTTCCATTTCTTATCCCACGCCAGAAACCTGTGGTAATAGTGAGCGTCTCTATCATCTTTTTCATTATGCCAGTAATCACATTCATGCGTGCAAGCAATTCTATAGTCACCGTAGGGTATCACTTGGGAACCCCCACGAGGGTCTAACTGTAAAGGTAGTTTAGTTTCTTCTTCTCCACGGAATACCACTTTGCTCGGGCAGCGGTATTTCTTTGGGTTGTTCTTCCATTTCTTATTAATGTCCACCTTTACTATTTCAATAGGGTTTGACCATTTTACATAGTGGAAGGGCATATCTAATATAGGCATCCAATTCTTTTCACAATATACATCGGGACCATCAGGAGCTTCTATAACATATCGACCCACTTCTTTGACCATCTTACCAGTTATTTTAATTTCCGATAATACCATGCGTCCAAGACCCTTGGGTGCATAACGACGTACACCAGTAATGTACATCTTACCTTCCCACTCTACAAGACGACCATCTTCTAATCCAACAAAATCCCATTCGGGTTCTTTAGGAAACTTACTTGTATCTATCTTGCGCGGGCGACCAACCTTACGGATTTTATCTAAGCTATAATCACATATATAGTTCTTTGTTCGTAAGTATGGGTCATTATCCGGTCTTACATAATTGAGGGGTCCCCATGGAGTCTGAAACTTCTGGTCTCCCTCACAATGATGTAAGTAGTAAGATACGTGTCTTATGTTTAACAGGTAATTCGGGCTATTAGGAATTTGCCAAATCGACGGGTTGCATAATCCCATCCCGCCTGTTTCTTTGCTATCTATCGTTAGAGGTACTACAGTTCCTCCATTCTCTAATATTTGTGGTATTAAAGACTCTTCCATTAACTCATCCATTTCTATCATTAGTAAGCTCCATTTCGCCTTCCATTACAAGTTTGGCGGTGTTCCATATACATTCATCGTGGGCTGCACCATCTGGACGAAAGACGGCACCTATTGGTCCGCCTGCCTTAAATTCATCACCACATACAAAGCATTTCTTTTTACTTAGCAGCATTCGCCCTCCTCAATGTCATCAAGCTCTATTGTGCAGCTTACTGTGCTGTCGTTAGTCAATGCGTATTGGAGCTCATTGAGAGTAGTCCGCAACGCGAAAATTTCTATGTCAAGCTTGGCAAGTAACTTGTGTATCTTGACCACTTTATCCATTTTTGCTTTTGTTTCTTTTGCGTTCATTAGTATCACCTTTTGGTTAGTTACCATAAGTACGTTGACCTATTTAAAGGTTGTGTTTCGCAGTGACATATAGAGCTTAATATAGCTCTTTAATAAAGACACTATTTAATATATAATAGATATATATAGCATTCAAAATTTAGCTCGATGTGTTTTGACTGGTAGGCCTGAGTAAATCAGGGCAGGGGGCCTTTCTGTTTAGACGGGGGAGGACAAGGAACTGAACTCGAAAAGGGAGCTGATGTATGTTTTTTTTTAAATAAATAAATAAATAAATGTTCACGACGATAGGCCTCATACATAAGCTTATATACTCACTCGCTATGGGTATAGTAGAGGTAATACAAATGTCACAACACATATATGAAGCACGTATAATGGACGCATGGTATAGCTACGATGGACCTATGTCCTTCGAGCAGTTCTATGCTACATACATACCAGCCTAAGCCCATACCCCCCCCTATAGGGAAGGCCCCCTTGAGGGCCGTCAGGCTATACCCCTACCCCTCCGGTACCCCCGGTACCCCCCCATGGTGGCAGGGGCTGCGTCACTTTTTAGGGGTGGGTGCCTTGTAGAAGGGGCGCCTATCAAAAAATTTCAAATAAAAAGCTGTAAACCTTGAGCGGGCGCTATATCAGGGTATATAAGCACCCCCCATAGTTATATACTAAAATGGCCCATACCTTTATATACTTTCCCGCCATGTTAATATTAGAGAGGTAAAAGAAATATGAAAGCAATAAAAGTAGACCAAGCCGTAATTGACTCCATCATGGTACCTTTGAAGGGTGGGGGGGTTCGAGACCCAACCGTATCCTACAAGGGACGCAACAAGTTTGCACAGATGGATTTAGTCCAGCTTGGCGATTAAGCAATTGTGTAAAATCCCCGCATAACTCTTGCGGGTTGCAATGCCCTATATAAAGGCCGTAAGGCTCAGGCCCTGCATGGGGGTGGCACCTCTCCACACCCCCCCTATACTAAATACCAATAGGGCTACCCTATATATAGCTACCTACATAGCTTTATATACCCACTATATATAACTACTCATAGCAGGGGCTGCCCCTAGGGGTATATAAGGGGCCTATCCCCAACACACCACTATAGCCTCGACGTTCTGCAACCATTGAGCGGGGGGTATGGGGGGGTATATAAGCACCCTCCAGCCTTATATATGTTTCTGAAGCAAAGCTTTATATACTTGGTTGCCATGTTAATAATAGGTAAAAAATATGACTGACTACGAAAACAGAGACGCCGATTTTCATTATGAAAACTCCGGCGCAAATATGGAAGAAATGCAACACTCCGAAAATTGCGATTGGATTTATTCTAATTGCACTTGCGGATTAATCGAGTCGCTTGGCGATTACGATATCCCCGATGATGGAGATTGGTAAAATGGGCGCTTGCTGGAATTGCGGCGCTACTCGCCGTTCAATGCGAATATTAAAGGGACAAGGTATGATTTGCAAACCTTGCAGAAATTATTTTGAAACACAAAATATGCTTAAAGGGAGGGGTCACTAAATGACCATAGACGAAAAAGCAAACGATATACGCCACATGTTCGAGGCGCGGTTAATAACCCGTAAAGAATATGGCGAGCTAATCCGTCAGCTAGAACGCACTATATAAAGGCGCAGGGGCTGCCCACCCCACGCGAGCTCTAGAGCCTACTATATAATGCTCCTCGGTCTTTATATGCTAAAACGACCCATACGCTTATATGCTTGCTCGCTATGTGTAATATAGGAGGAAACTAAAACTATGTCCAAATTCGGAAACTGCGTCGTATGCGACTCAGACTTTCACTACTCGGAAACAAGCGACCTAACCGTCGCCATGGATATGGCTGGCCTAAAAGTGCCGGACATATGCATGTTTTGTGAGCAGAAAATTCGCAACGCTTAAGCAATTCGCTTAAGCAACATTCGCCTATAACCCCGGCCGTAAGGCTATATAACTCTCAGGCGCTGCGCAGGGGCTGGGCAGGCGCCTATATAAATGAAATAGTTTAAACTGCTAGGGTTTTAGCTATAAATCCCCGCAACCGGGCGCGTGAGAAGGAGAAGGGTATATAAGCCCCCTCGGGCTTTATATGCACATCAGACCCCAACCTTTAAATACTCTCTCGTTAGAGTTGGGATAGAGGAAAATATGAGCTACGAAAATATAGAAGCCGACTTTCATTACGAAAATAGCGGCGCGAGCCACGAGGAAATGAGCCACGACGAGGATTGCGATTGGATTTATGATAATTGCACTTGCGGGCTAATTGAAGCAGAAAACTACGACATCCCCGACGACGGAGATTGGTAAATATGGATATAGACGCCGAAGCCCAAAACATACGCCGGCTTTTTGAGGGTGGTCTCATCACACGAAAAGAAGCGCGCAGGATGCTCGACCACCTCGACACGTTCGCGGTATGCGAAGCACTAAAAGAAGCCACTTATAAAGCGCCGCCTATCGTTAGTTAGGGTTATATAACCCGCAGGGGCTGGCAGGGGCTGCCCACCCCACGCGAGCGCTAGAGCCTCCTATATAAAGCTCCTCGGTCTTTATATGTGTATTTGACCCATACGCTTATATGCTCTCTCGCTATGTGTAATATAGAGAGAAATATGAGCCCATGTCTAATAGATAGCAGCGCGGCCGTGGCCCGCTTCGCCACGTTCACCGCAATTACAGCGTTCACCTTCGGGGTGATGGTATGAGCCGCTTTTGCGACGAGTGCGGCCGGCGCCGTAATGTTTCGCACCACGAGGGGCTATTAGTATGTCGCCCGTGTAAAGAACATTACCAATATATAACAGCGAGAGTGTGGTAAAATGAAATTAAGCGCTTACAACCAAAAACTTTTCGATAATATTGTCGAAGGTAATTATGAGAACGTAGCCTTTAGGCTAATGCCTCAAATTGAGAGCATGCTTAAATATGGAAAATCGCCAACGCAGCGCAGGTATATGGACGAGGAAATTCGCCAGCTCGCTGAAATTATAAAAACAGCGAACGCAGAAAATAAAAGACTGCGCGACGCGCGACACGCCGAGCAAGCAGAAAAATACGGCCTTTAGGGTTATATATACGGCCTTTAGAGTTATATAACCGCAGGGGCTGCGCAGGGGCTGCCGTAGATTTTTAGCTGGGGAAGGCACGCGGGCGCTATATGAGGGTATATAAACCTCCTCGGCCTTTATATGCATAATAGACCCATACCTTTATATGCTCTCTCGCTGTGTGTAATATAGAGAGAAAACATGAGCGACCACATTTATGAAACCCGCCAGCTTGCCCTATGGCACGAATATGAAGCCCTAAAAGGCCGCGTCAGTTTTGACGCATTTATGGAGCGCCACCCGCGCACTAACGCCTACGTCGTAAAACTGCTGAAAAAATTCGGCACCGTTAGCGACGAGCTGATTTTCGTTGACCGCAGCGAGTCCGCAAAAAGATTTGCTGAAATGGATTTAATACAGGCGGGCGATTAAATGTTAACCCGCAAACACTTTAAGGCACTCGCCGAAATTCTGCGAGAACACAAAGCCGACGGCGTTTTAGTTCGAGATATAGCAGACTTCTGTTATAACTCAAATTCAAATTTTGACCGTGGCCGATTTTATCACGCTTGCGAGTTGGAATTATGAAACACATCTTATTCCTTAATGACCGGTGCCATTTTTGCGACATGCAAGGCCGTTATGAAGTCGGGCGCATTTTTGTTTGCAAGGCCCACCTTTAGGCCGGCAGGCCCTGCGCAGGGGCTGCGAGGCATAGCTTTAAATAGAGCGTTGCTATTGGTATACTATGAGCCCAAACGAATGCAACAAGACACGCGATATCGAAAATCCATATGAGATTTGGGTTGGCCCGGCCAACTTCGAGTGGCGCGTGTTAAAGAAATATCAGAACGCTGAGAATGAAGCCAAAAACGAATATGCCCGTTGGTTTTGTGCGGTTAAAAGTGATATGACCTACGGAGAATATGAGTATGGCGACACTTATGTTAGTGATATAAAGGAGTATGGGACAAAGCTTAAATAGGCACCCATCATTAGGGTTATGGAGCGGGTAAGCGCAGCAATAACGAGCCGTCAAATAAAATAATATTTGATAGGGCAAGGCGCCAAACTCAATTCGGCGGCTCAAGCGAAGCACCCCGCTCCACAACACAGCCCTCCATCCATAAGACAAAGTAAACTAGTCTCGAGCTCTGGCGAAACGTTTTGTTTGGAAAATAAGGGGAGTCTCGGCCCTCCCCACACCGCAATGACGGCGCTACACCACTAATTAACAGATGGCTAACTACGCCAGAGCGAACCGCAGGGGCTGGGCGCAGCGGATGCAAACCTTTAAATAGCGGGCTGCTATTGTCTATCTATGAGCCAAAACATAGATGAGATGCTCGCGGCGTGGGAAGCGTCGTGCAGCAAGCCAGCCAGCACACCCCTACCGGAGCGCTTCTTTGATGTGAGAAAGCGAGCCACTCCGAAAAAAATACACTCAATAGGCGGCCTCACACCCGAAGGTGAAGCGATGCGCGCACGCGACCTCGGCCTCGACGAAAAAAAGGCTGACCCGCCCAGTCTCGCCCACCTCGACCTTCACGCGTGGGTGCCTGACGGCGAACCCGGTTCTTATAAAGGTTCGCGTGAAGCTTATATGCCTCTCGACTAAGCGCAGGGGCTGCGCAAAAAATAGGGCCACCCATAACTTTAAATAGATAGTTGCTATTGGTATATTAGAGGTTGAGCCAAAGTAATTTAGCAACGGGAAACACAAGCCAACATAAACCCTTTTCGTAGAGATTTAAATGTGAATGCAGCGAAGGCAAAGCTGGAGTCATGACAGAGAAATGTCGCAGAGAATATTACGGTGTTATAAATATTCAACGTGAGAAAGGAATACTTCAAAACACAGCGAAAAAGTGAAAGGCGCGAAGCGTCGGAAGGTTTCAGCTCAAAAGGTTGAGATTGTAAAACTAAAGGTAAATGGTTTGTGTTTCGACTCTATTTTTTTCAGCAGGGGCTGCTGGGCCTTTTTGCATTATAATGTTGCCCCCATTGAAATCCATCGGCGAGGGGGCGGGCGCACTGGCGGCCAACGCGGTTACGTAATCGCGGGAGGCCTTTAGTGAGAAATGGAGCGAGGTCTTTATATACCCCGCCCCGGCTCGTAGCCGTGGAGCGCACTTAAGGGCGGCGCTCCTTATATAACCCTTCTTAGCAGTTTATCGCTCTAGGCGTCGAGTTTAGACAGCGCAGCGGACAAGTCCGCCAGCGAAATCTTACCCGACTGAACCGCAGCGACAATACTCTCCGGCGTGGCCGAAACCTTCGCCGTAGCGGTGCGCCTTGCGGCCTGAAGTGCGGCGACGCGGGTGCGAATTGACGACACGAAGTCGCCGAAATCCTCAACCGTGAACGCTTCATCCAGCGCGATAAGGGCGTCGAGTTTTACCCCGGCGGGGAGCCGTCCACCCTTCGGCGCAGCGTAGCCAAGCGAAGCCATAAGGCTTTTGACTATACCACTGTCCCGAGGGGCGGCTAGGTAATCCATCGCGGTGCCCTTCTGCTTTTTAGTTGTTGCAGGCATATTTTCCTCCTTTCATTACTACCGTTTCCGGTAAATATACAAAGGCACCAAAGTATATAAGTCTATGGGTCATATTAGCATATAAACCCCCTCGAGGTATATATACCCCCTTATAGCTCTCGCGTGCCCTCGGCAGCTATTCCGGCGCAGCCCCTGCCCGCAGCACCTGCGCATATAGACCTTAAGCATATAAGCTCTATAAAGCGCTGTAGCAATACATATATAAACTAACGTCAAACCGCTATAGGGAGAAACCGTGCTCTATAGAGCCAACTATATAAGTGAGAATGCGTAGAGTTAGGTGAGAAGGCTAAACATATAACCGTATAAGCACCATTGGGCATGCACAATAGGGCCTAAGTCGGTATATGGCTGTGAGAACAAGCCGTATAGAGCTTAACAAACTTAAACCAGTTTTAGTTCTATAACTGAACTGGTTTGGTTTATATGTGCGCAGAAAAGAAGCCCTC
>Ga0256381_1000002_pt1 | contig 51358 bp, 68 predicted proteins | sample LS1160viralmetaG_FD_189070 | JGI IMG/M metagenome (GOLD analysis project Ga0256381, IMG submission 189070) | Seawater viral communities from deep brine pools at the bottom of the Mediterranean Sea - LS1 1600m | ecosystem: Environmental > Aquatic > Marine > Bathypelagic | place: Mediterranean Sea...
GAGACAGACGACCTATTGAGACGGTGCACTTGGAGCAGTGGGGCAAGTGGCAAACTCGGATCATCAGAGCATGACGACGGACGGTGTGACGTGGCGGTTTCCGATGCGGTCGTGTCGCGTCTATGACGCCGACACACTGATGGACGCACGTCTTGATCTGGGCTTCGGGATCTCGATTGTGATCACCGCGAGACTCTACGGCATCAACGCACCGGAAGTGCGTGGGCCAGACAAGCAGCAAGGCATCCGGTCGCGTGAATGGTTGCAAGCACGTCTCGACATTGCGACGAACGTGTTGGTAGAAACGCGACCAGACGGAGAGCGGTCGGTCGGCAAGTACGGTCGGTGGCTCGTGGTTGTGTGGGCTGACGACGACAACCTCAATGATGCACTCGTCGACGAAGGGTATGCCGTGCGTGCCACCTATTAAGACGCAGCACATCGTCGTGCGTGACATGGAGGAACTGATCGCATGGCTGTACCCTGACAAACCAGCAGCAGTACCGACTCAGATTGGGATGTTTGACGATGCCGAGAACAGTGAACAACGGCGACTGGAACGAGATGAAGCGACTCGTGCTGAGTCGCATGGACGAACATCGAAGCAAACTCGAAGACCTTGACGAACACGTCACGCAGATCAACACGAAGCTCGCTGTCCTTGCCGACCGCGAGACACGCGAACTGGCGATGGCGAAGTCGATGTCGATGAAAGTCGCGGCGACGATTGGCACGATAGTCTCGGCGATTGTTGCTGGATTGGTTGGAGTGTTTGGTGACAAGTGACATCGACAAGATTCTTGACGCAGTACTCGACCGCGAAGGATGGCCGACCTACGCGGTGCATCCGAACGACAAAGGCGGTCCGACCAAAGGTGGCATCACGCTTCGCACGTTGGAGAGTTGGCGACACCGTCGATGTACGCGTGCCGAGTTGCGACGTCTCACCAAAGACGAAGCACTGGAGATTCTTTGCAGACGGTACGTCGAGACAAACGGCATCGATAAACTGACTGACGTGTCGTTGCAAGCACAAGTGATTGACGACGCCGTGTTGTCCGGTCCGGTACTCGCCGTGAAAGATTTACAACGCACGCTTGGAACCGTCAGTGTCGACGGCATCATCGGCCCGCAGACACTCGCCGCAGTCGATGCGTATAACGGCATCACCAATCCATATCCAGCCGCACTCTGTCGACGTCTCGCCGTGACACGCACACTGCGTCTCACTCGACACGTGCAACAGCATCCCGATCAACTGGTTTTCCTAACCGGCTGGGTCACTCGCACGCTGTCGTTCGTGGCGTAATTTGCAGTTGCTGCGTTATTCCGAACAACACCAAACGCAATAGAACATCCAAAAAACCTCAATATTGTTAGGGTTTTTGCGTGTTTTTATTTATGCATATTAATTGTTTACATGTCGTAATAATCAAAAGTATAATTTCTTCAGTTCGTTGATAACTGAATACGGTGAATAACCAAGAAGTGCGACAGCTGTCGAAAGCGGCAACTTCACTCACCGACGCGCACCGACACCGACTGACGCAAAGCTAAAACCGATTCAACCAAGACTGTGACCACGGCGCAAGTCGCACCGCAGCCACGCAACAGTCAACACTGTCACCGCGCACTGAGACAACAGACAAAAACACGCACAGCAAGTTGGCAACCACGCCACGTTATTCTCATCAGTAGGCGATAGCCGAGGTGAAGGCTTTGTTGTCAGACCCGTTCACGGCAGACACCGTGAGCGACTGACGACCGTGTTGTGTTTGCACTGTTTGATGTTGGTCGTCGATACGCGACAGCGGATGGACACCAATCGCATCACTCACTGCAACACAACATCGTGACCGAGGAACCCACGATGAGAGAGAACGCGAAAGCGTGGTCAACGCACTGCCGAGATAATCGGCGAGACGGACGTTGAAGAACTCTCACGAGTGAAGACACCGGGTGCACCCAATCGGGGCAAGAGTAAGACCAGCGAGAGCAGTGACACTCGCGGCTGTGCAATCACACCAAGTTCATCCCGAACGTTGTTCCCGACCTCGGCGTCCTGTCGAGGTCGGCATAGAACGCTCGGTCTGACAACTCGCAACTGCGATCAATGCACCGCGAAGGAGAGAACGATGAATTGGATACGACCACACACACGACTCTCTATCTATTTGAGAGATGGCCTAGCCTGCGCATGGTGCGGGCAGTCCGTTGAAGACGGCGCACAGTTGACGTTGGATCATTGCAAGCCCAGAAGCAAGGGCGGCAGCAACGAGACGACCAACCTTGTGACCTCATGTTTCCGGTGCAACGCCAGTCGCGGAACGCGGTCGCTCAAAGCGTTTAGCATCGCGGTCGCCAGCTACGTGAACCACGGTGTCGACGCGAAGGACATCCGAGATCACATCACTGCGTGTCGTCGTCGCAGTCTTAACACCTACAAGTCCGAAGCAAAGTCCATGATGAGTCGGCGCGGAAAGACCGGAACAAAGATGATGTCGGCGTTACGTTCGGTGCCTTGCTAATGCGCTCAGTGCGGTCAACGACCGCGAAGGAGAGAACGATGAATCATCTGGACACAAGCATCGTGATGGTCAAGCAGGTCAAGAAGGGCGACCTCGTCCGAATCGGCAAGAGCGTCTACACAAGAGACGACTACTGCCGCGAAGAGAAGAAGTACATCCTGACTCGGTGGGACGACATCGGTCGCTCGCGATTGGTGCGTGGGTCGTACTTGGTTGAGGTTGGGTTTACGTTCTAAGCGTTGGACGTTGTTCGGACGGTCGAGCTTTTCGACCGTCCCATAGAACGCCCAACCACAACGCAGCCAAAGCGCTGCACGAAAGGAACACCATGACAAAACGACAAGAACAGATGAGGCGTCGACTGCTTGAACTCGTTGCAGAGAATCCCGGTCTGACAGGAGGAGAATTGAAAATGATCGGACGGACGTCGCGGATGCACGGCAACTTCAAAGATGCCGAGAACGATGGCGATATCATGTGGGGCGAGAATGCAGCCAATCCAAACATGACAGAAGGCTACAAGCGGTCGGGCTGGTTCATTACAGATCAAGGCGCATGGCGCATCTCAATCATGTCGAACTGATTCGACGTTGTTCGGGTGGTCGACTTGGTCGACCATCCTCTAGAACGCCTAACTCACAATGCAGCCAACGCGCTGCAAGAAAGAAGAGACAACACATGGAAGACACTTCAAGAAAATCAATTCCCAATCTCGACACGTTAGGCGACCCGTATGGGTCAGACAAACAGCCATTAACGGACAACGACAAACTGATGATGGAATTAGTTGATGTTGTTTATCGAACAACGTTCGAGTTGGAACGAAGTCTTAGTCATGCCAAGGACACCATCGAACGGGCGCAAAAGGATCTTGCGAACGACATGACGTTGAACTCTTGCGGCATCCTGCAATCGACCGGTACTGAGATTGACAAGCTGGTGGCGCAGCGTCACCAAGCCATCAACGCTCTCATCAAGGCTGCTTTCCATCTCGGCTACGAGACACCAACACCTGACCTCTGGAAGTGAACGTTGCTCGGACGGTCGACGTGTTCGACCGTCTCATGGAACGTTTAGTTCCGTTTGTTACTGATGCAGCCAAGGTGCTGCAAGGAGAGAGAGATGAACTTCATCTGCAAAGGTTATTGGACGCATCGTGAGTATGACATCTCGCATGGTGCATTCGTCGGCACATCGGATGATCGTGCGGACCGCTGGTACATCGACCACGTCGACTCAACGACTGCCGACAGACGCGGTGAAGGATTCAAGACGCTGGCTGACTGCCGGGAATACATCGACCTGCTGCACGGCGTGAAAGATCAATACGTTGACCTCACGTGTCCGCATTGCAACGAGTGGATTGGCGATCCTGACAACGAAGACATCGCCAGCATTTCGGTCAGGCACGATATCAGCAAGTGCGAAGAACGGAAATACTGCTAAGAGATGTATGTACTTGTACGTACTAAGAGAGAGAACTTATAGTTCTCTCTCTATTAAATAGAGACAACACCAAACCAAACGGAGAAGAAGTGATTATGTCTATATCGACCTACGCACCATGCGTCTGCTGTGCTGATGTGAATGATCACATCGCTTCGCATCTCGACCCAGATGCGACATTGGTTGGAGATGAACATGCCTCAGAGGTGCTGGATGAACTGACCGCGTGCCTTGATGAGACTGCCCAAGTTACCGTGGATCAGTTCGCACGCTACCTCAGCACTCTACGCATTCGCACGGAGCGGAGGTCATCGTGAGCGACTGGCTCTGGCAGTACTCGGATGTTATTCGGCTAACGCTCGCACTGGCTTGTGCGTGGCTTGTAATGACCGACACGCACCGTGTGCTATTTGAGGAGGACGACGATGGCACAGAGTGAAGCATTGCGACAGGCTGCTGACTTGATTGACTCGGTCGTGGAGCAACTCGACATCAGCGGCAACACGTGCACCGAGTGTGGGACGTTGCGCCGGTACAGCTGGACTGAGTATCAGGCGGCTGTGGCACTGCGACATATGCCGATGAAGCTACGTGACCACGCAGACAAGCTGACAATGGGCGAGGCAGGCCGAAGCAGACTCAACAACATTTAACCCGTTACTTTTTCTGGAGGTGCTTTCAATGAAAGCCAAGACAACCATCGACGAGCAAGTCATCACCGCACGACGTGTCTCGACATCGCTCATCGCTATCGAGACGCCTGATCCCGGTGCAACGAACAAGGCGTTGTTCGCCGCAGTTGAAGCGTTCGACGCTGAACGTGACCGTCCTATCTCAGCACAGTTCGTCTGGGATGCGGTCAACGGCATTCGACCGGTCAACGACCAAGCCGCACAAGCGTTGTCGTCGATGCTAGAACCTGTCGGTGGAGACGCACTGGCGACCGCACATCCAACCCAAGCGTTGAACGTGCTTGGCACTGCACCACGCAATGCGTTCGTCGTTATGGCGAACGTGCATCTGTACTGGGAGGCGTCACGACTTGACCCAAGTGTCGTGCAAGCCATTTGGAATCTGCGTGACAGTTACAAGGGCAACGGTCGCACGCTGGTGATGACGATGCCGACGTGTGTGTTACCGGCTGAACTGCGACACGACGTGGTCGTGTTCGCTGAACCGCTGCCGCAGTGCGATGACTTCAAGCAGATCGTGAATGGTGTCTACAAGAGCGGTCAGCTTGATGCACCGTCTGACGAGGTCATGGACGAGGCGGTTCATGCGTTGGCTGGACTCGCACCACAGCAAGCCGAGCAGGTCGCGGCGATGTCGTTGCGAAAGACCGGACTCGACATGGACGCGATGCGTCAGCACCAGCGAGACACAATCAAGCAAACGCCGGGTGTCAAAGTCTGCGACGGCGACACAACCTTCGATCAACTGCGTGGACTTGATGCACTGACCGGTTTCATTCGCAACGTGATCAAAGGCAAGCGACCACCACGTGCGTTCGTCTTCATCGACGAAATCGAGAAGATGATGGCTGGTGCGTTCGGTGGTGGTGACTCAAGCGGCACGAGTCAAGAACAGCACGGTTACACCCTGAAGTTCATGGAAGAGAACGACGTGGACGGTGTCATCGTCGTCGGCGGTCCCGGCACTGGTAAGACGGCGCTCTGTCAGGCGAGTGGCAACGAAGCTGGTTGTTGGACGTTAGAAGCGGACTTCGGTGCGATGAAGGGATCGCTGGTTGGTGAGACGGGACAGATGACTCGCAAGGCGTTCGACGTCATCAAAGCTATCGGACAAGGGTCGTTGTTCTTCATCGCCACGTGTAACAACATCGACAACCTTCCTCCTGAGTTGCGACGTCGGTTCAAGTGCGGTGTCTGGTACGTTGAGACTCCAGACAAAAGCACATTGAAAGCGTTGTGGAAACTGTATGGCAAGAAGTTCGACGTGAAGACAACCGGCGTGAACTTCGACGAAGGCTGGACAGGAAGCGACGTCAAGAACTGCTGCCAGACGGCTGACCGTCTCGGCATCAGCGTGCAGGAAGCTTCGCGTTTCATCTGTCCGATAGCGAAGTCGTCACCGGAAGTGATTCGGAAGTTGCGACGGTTGGCACACAACCGATTCCTCGACGCGGCGAACGGTGGCATCTATCAGGACGCTGCCGCACCAACCACCGACGACAGCACAGCAGTCGTCGTCGGCGACACCTCACCCGACCGTATCTTCGACATGGACGAATCGTAAGGAGGTAGATCATGAGTCACGTTGCGAATGTGGAAGTAGAGATCAACGACCTCGATGCGCTGAAAACGGCGTGCACCAAACTCGGCATCGAGTTCGTGGAAGGGCAGACAACCTACGCATGGTACGACCGCTATCTTGCCGACTCTGATGTGGGTCGTCAGACGGTGCAAGATGGTTTCAAACCAGAGGACTTCGGGAAGTGCGAACACGCCATCAAGGTGCCGGGGTCGGACTATGAAGTTGGTGTCGTCAAGAACCCGACCGGGAACGGTTACCGGTTGATCTACGACGAGTATGGATCAAACGGTAGCGCTATCACGCAACGTCTGGGCGGCACGCAACTCACCACACTCAAGACGGAGTATGGAGTGGCACGAGCGACACGGCATCTGCAACGAAGTGGGTATCGCGTCGTGCGTCGTGTTCTAGCAAACGGCACCGTGAAGATCACAGGAGTCCAATAATGAAAACGATTGACGTGATCATCGACACGGACGGGAACATCGAAGTGCAGACAAGCGGGTTCGTTGGTGCTGAGTGCAAGAAGGCAACGGCTGAATTGGAACGACAACTCGGCAAGGTCACGCACGATGAAGTGACTCCTGACTACCACAAGCGTCCACTCACCACTATCAAGGCGAGAGGCTAATGGTCGACATCACAATCCAAGGCGATTGCATGACGTTCATCTATGCCGACAACCTCGCACCGCTACTCGACGAAGGCGTTGCGACGGTCCAACGAGTCAGTCACGTCGAACCATCCTGCATTGATGGTCGACATGGTTGGACGGCTGACATGACACCGGTCAACGGTCCAGTGCTGGGGCCGTTCGTTACTCGTGCCGAAGCACTCAACGCCGAACACGTCTGGCTGCAAGAAGAGCGAGGCTTGTAATGGCGAAGAAGAAGGTCGGACCGTTTGCAGTGCTTGGGAGGTTTAACAGCACACGCAATCCCGAGAACATCTATGTGGTGAAAAGGCACCACGACGTTGACGAGAATGATAGCAAGCACGTCTCGTGTAGTTGTCCCGGCTGGCGATTCTCGCCAAAGAAAAACGACGGCGACTACACCTGTCGCCATGTGGAGTACGTAAAGGAACACGGCGAAGGCACGATCAAACAAGCGAAGTATGTGAACAGTGCCATCGTGCGTGCCACGGTGCGTGCTGATCGGAAAGGATTAACCGACGACCCGAAGACGATACTGGCACGAGCGTGTCAGTCAGCAAGTGTTCATCTCAGTGACCATGCGTTCCGTCAGTTGTTGAAAGCGTTGAGGCCGCACCTGTCTGGTCAGGCGGTAACAACATCGTCCACCACCACCGACGCCAGCAACGTGCTGCGCGTCATCACACTCGATTGAGAGGCCACCACATGACAATCGACAAAGCTAGCATCAACACTCTCGCTGACCGTGCCGTGTATCTCGTGCTTGATTGGAGTTTCTTGGGAACGTGGAAACGCATCGACATCGATGTGACTGACGGCAAGGCGTCGTCAGAAGTACGTGCCAGCAAGCGACTGCTGAAGAGCGAGTCGATCTCAGCGATGCGGAAGTTGAATTACAAGGTCAGAGCGATGCTGTCGAAGCACTCGCTGAACTCGTTGTTCCGTCCCGGTGTGTATGTCGTGCCGTTGGACTACGTGCAGCCAGTGGACGACGAACTCCAGAAGGCAATGACTGAACTGGAGACGATCAAAGAGGCGCTGAAGGCCGAGTGGGAAGACGTGATTGCTGAAGCCAGCGAACGACTCGGTGAACTGTTCAACCCGTCTGACTATTGCAGTGCGGAAGCGGCGGCTGACCAGTACACGATGTCCTACCGATACGTGCCGATTGCGGCGACACCAACGATCCTGTGCCACATCGCGGCTGATACGTACAAGGCCGATCTGGAACGGTCGAAGAAGGAAACCGAAAAAGAACTGCAAGCGTTCCGCGACAACCTGCGACTCGCGCTGCTTGGCATCATCGAGAACATGAGAATGACGCTTCAGAAGCCAGACGGTCAGAAGCGTGTGTTCGGCAAACGGTTCTTCAAGAGACTCGACGAGTTTCTTGCCACGTTCGGCACGAAGAACCTGTCCGACGACGGCGCACTGGCATCGGTGGTCACGCAACTGCGCGACGTGGCAAACGGGGTCGACATCGCACGTCTGACGGATTCGCACAACGAGCAAACAGTGCTTGATACGTCACTAGCGCAGATCAGTGACGCGATGGCGTCGATGATTCAGGACGAGGGTCGTGCCATCGACCTCTCGTAGCACGTCGCAGGACGGCGACGGGGTGTCAGGCCAGACAAAAACCACGTCTGGCACCTCGTTCGTCGCGTACAGCGCAACCTCACGACCCACAGACCCATTATCAGGAGGAAACCATGAGTGAATTGAAGGAGAGCATCGTCGCAGCGTTGGAACCACTGAAGCGGCTGAGTCGAGATCTGAAACAGGCTGCAGCGACTTTGTCGCAGGGCGAGGCGCGGTATCTGGTCGACTCGTATTATGTGATGCAGGACGACCGCAAACGTGCTGACTCGCAAGTCACGGCACTCGATGAGAGTGACGAGCCGCATGAGGTCTTAGCGTGGCTTGGTGGGAATACGCAGATGCTGGAACGCAATATCCAGAGCGCACTCGGTATCTATGCCGCAGCGAATCCGGTCGGTCGCTGGTCGCAGAGTATTCTCGGCATCGGACCGGTCATCTCGGCTGGACTGTTGGCGCACATCGACATCACGAAGGCACCAACGGTCGGACACATCTGGCGGTTCGCCGGACTCGACCCGACACGCGAATGGCTTGGGAAGCAACGAGCGACAGACGTGGTGGAGATGGCTTTGAAAATATGCGAGCGCACGAAGGTCGACGAGAAAATTGTCAGCGAGTGCGCCACGGTGCTGAAGCTGAAAGATGAGACCGTCTTGAAGATGGCGACGACAGATTTCCGTACCGGCGAGATCAAGAAGCTAACGAAGGCGTCATTGATTAAGGCACTGGCGAAGCGACCGTGGTCAGCGAACCTGAAAGTGCTGTGCTGGAAAATTGGCGAGTCATTCGTCAAGGTCAAAGGCAATCCGAAGTCGTTGTACGGTGCGCTATTCATCGAGCGTTGGGCATACGAGCAGCAACGCAATGACGCCGGTGAACTCGCCGACCAAGCGAAGGCGAAGTTGGAACGATACAACATCGGCAAGACGACCGATGCGTACAAAGCCTACTCGGCAGGACGACTGCCAAAGGCGCACATCCTTTCACGTGCGAAGCGGTGGACGACGAAACTGTTCCTGGCACACTGGCATCATGTCGCATACGAGACGCACTACAACGAGGCACCGCCGAAGCCGTATGTGCTGACGCACCTCAACCACGCACACGAGATCACTGTTCCGAATTGGCCGATGACATGAGAAGGAGGTTGCGATGATCTGTTGTATCTGTAAGCAGGAGATTCCGGTTGAACACGGAACATGGATAGAAGGTCACAACGCCGAACCGGTTGTCGCTGGCGGTCGATGTTGCGGTGACTGCAACGCGACGGTTGTCATTCCGGCGAGGCTGCGTGGCATCGTAACATCGCAAGAGTGAACCAAATTAGCGGAGAGCACCAAGAATCAGAAGTGAACCATCCACGCGGAGCGTGCCATCTACTATGAGTGAGTCCTAAGACACGAGTAGCACCATCGAACCCGAACGAGTCAGTCCCTCAGAGCGCACCACGAAAGCGGAACGAGTCAGCTGACGCGAGCGCACCACTACGCCCGAACGAGTCAGGAACACGGAGCGAACCAAGGAACATGAACGAGTCACGATGTCAGAGCGCACCGAGGAAGGAGAACGAGTCACCACGGACGAGCGCACCACATAATCAGAACGAGTCATTGAAGCGAAGCGCACCAACGTACAAGAACGAACCACAACAAACGAGCGCACCACATTGACTGAGTGAGTCATCCGGGCAGAGCGTACCAATTCGCCAGAACGAACCACTACACCAGAGCGCACCATAAGGATTGAGTGAACCGTAAGAGATGAGAGTCCCATCGAGACTAGTAGTCATCACCGACGAGCGCACCACCTGTGAAGAGCGAGTCAATGAATTGGAGCGTGCCAAAATTGGAGAACGAGTCACAGAGCCAGAGCGCACCAACAACGATAAACGAGTCAGCAGTGCAGAGCGCACCGAAGGAGCCGAACGAGCCATCATGCTAGAGACGCACCATCTGCATCGAACGAGTCACCGTGACGGAGCGCACCAGCAGCGTCGAACGAACCGCCGAACCGAAGCGCACCACATGGATTGAGTGAGCCATTGAACACGAGCGCATCAGACCCACAGAGCGAGTCAGGTAGCAGCAGCGCACCACCTATCCTGAACGAGTCACCCGCTACGAGCGCACCATGTAACGCGAACGAGTCGAAGGAGATGAGCGCACCAACTCTGTAGAACGAACCATACAGGCAAGGAGCGCACCACATCACGTGAGTGAGTCGCTGAGCGTGAGAGAACCATGTTCGACGAACGAGTCAAAGGATAAGAGCGCACCACGTAGTCCAAACGAGTCACCAATGTTGAGAGCACCAATCATGCCGAACGAACTGAGAAAGGAGGTCATCGTGGCAGAGGCCACCACCCGCAAGCGGGTCGGACGACCAACACGGTTTCCCGGCAAGCCGCACAAGAACAGATTGACCGTATCGTTGACGCCAGCGTGCCGAGAACACATCGACGCGCTAGCACGTCGCATGTCATGCAGTCTGTCAGACGTTGTCGAGTACAGCGTGTGGCAAACACCCACCATCACATCAACCGGAGGACACGAATGAGTAAGACCACAGAACTCGCCGTCGTCGAAGCGTCGGACATGATCGCCGCACCGAGCGCCAACGAACTGGAGTCCAACGTCCGTCGGTATCAGGACATGCAGAAGACGCTTGACCGTCTGATGCCTGACCAGATTGTCGAGACGGGAACGAACAACGACGGGACACCGAAACTCTTCCGTCGGAAAGGCTATTGGAAAGCTATCGCGCAAGGGTTCAACCTCAACGTCGAACTCGTGCGTGAAGAACGACAGGTGCATGACGAGGACTTCGGCTACTGCGTGACCTACAAAGCGAGCGACCCGCGTACCGGTCGCAGTGCTGATGGAGACGGTGCCTGTTTCGCAAGCGAGAAGGCACAGCGTCGTGGTGGCATCGGTGGTACTGAACACAACGTCAGGGCGCACGCACACACACGTGCCACGAACCGAGCAGTCAGCAACCTTGTCGCGTTTGGTGAGGTCAGTGCAGAGGAACTGGAAACGACTGACCGATCAGCACCGGAACAGCGCACGGTGACTGTCAAGAGAACAGCACCGGCACGACCAGCGAAGACGCTGGAAGACCACGACGGTCCAGAGAAGATCACTGAGGTCAAGGCGACCGCGACGTGGAAGAACGGCACCACGGTGCACAAGGTCGTCAGCACTCGACGGGTGTATACCTGCATCGATGACGGTCAGGCGTCGTGCGCTCAGACGGCCATCGACCGCGACTGCGAAGTTGAAGTTGAGTATGAAGAGAAGCTGACCAAGCCGAGGGATGGACAAGAGCCTCGGGCGTACAACGCACTCCAGTCGATTGCGTTGATCGAACGACCTGCCGAGACCACAACACTGGGATCGCCAGTGCTGGACCCTGCCGATGATAAGACACCAGACGTCGACACCATCCCGTTCTGAGATGCGATGTCCACATTGCGGCAACGATGATCAGCGCATGATCGAAGAGACTGGTGGGCGGCAATGGTTCTGCGTTGTCTGTTCCAAGACGTTCACCAGCACGTGACCATGAAGGGACGCTCTTGCGAGCGTCCCTTCTCATCCGATGGAGGCACACATGATTCGCGTCACCGAGTTGTTGCGATGGGCTGGCGTGACGTCACCGATTCCAGATGTACCAGCGGTGCACGCCGCACTCGTACGCGGCACAGCGGTGCATGAGCATTCGGTCCAGATCGAACCGCATGTGGTGGCTGGGACTGACCGTCAGTTCATCGCCACGTTACCAGAGTCGTTGCGTGGGTACGGTCATGCTGTCGCACAGTTCACACAACGGTTCGCACCGCAGTGGGACGAAGTCGAAGTTCGCAAGGACGACGCAGTCATCGGCCTGACAGGGTGTCCCGACCGTGTCGGCACGATCAACGGTGAGCGAATGATCATCGATTACAAGACCGGTGGCATGGCGAAGTGGCATCGGTTACAACTGGCGCTCTATGCCATTCTGGTCGAACGGTGCGGCGTCAACGGTCACACGGACTACCGCATCGACAAACGGATGAACGTCTATCTCGCAGCAGATGGAAGCTATCGACTCGACAGTTATCGCACGCAGCAGGACATTCTCGACGCATGGAAAATCATCACCCGCTACAAGGAGGCCACCCATGAAGACTGAAGCATTGATCAAGCCGACGTTCGCGCCACCGTTGGGACCGGATGACTTACCGGACCAACTCGTGACATCCGAACACTCGCGTCTCGCTGAACATATGATCGCTGGCTACCGTTCGATGCGTGCCGAGATTGTGAAGACCTACACGGCGATGCTGACGCCGTTGAACAAGAAGCGGAATGTGATTCTCGGATGGAAACGTGAAGACCTGCAAGATATCGACGACGTAGTAGAACGTGCGTCGTCGTTGTTGTCTGACTACCGCACACGCGAAGAACTGGCACGCGAAGTCGCAGCCGAAGCCGCACTTGCCAAGGCGCAAGCGGCAGCAGAAAAACAACAGGAAGAAGAAGCGGCGTTCTTGGAGACGGCGGCAGACCTTGCGTCAGACGCGGGATTGTCTGACGTGTTGCAAGCGCAAGCCAAGGAAGTCAGAGACGCACCGCCGCCACTGGTCGCGGTCATTGACGATACGACACCGGAACCGCCGAAGACCGAGTCGCCAATCGTTGAGCGCAAGAGTTACAAGGCGAACTGTCATGACCTGATGACGCTGGTGAAGGCGGTCGCTGATGGTCGCGTGTCTGTGCACGCACTGGAACCGAATCAGGCGTGGCTGAATGCACAGGCTGACTCGATGCGTGATGAGTTCTCGATTGACGGGTGCGAGTTATTGATCAAGTCGTCGTTCGCACGGAAGGCGGGACGCTCATGAGCGATCCCGGTTCGCCGATGTCGCTGCTGACGAACAGCGACCTTGAAGAGTGTGTGCTTGGTCAGATCATCTCGTACGATAGCTGGCAACTTTATGTGTCACTCGGCATCAAGCAAGAACACTTCTGGTCGCCTGAACGTCAGCAGTTGATTCGCATCGCGGCGAAGTTAGTCGCTGACGGTACAGCGCCGGACCCTGTTTTGCTTCGGCAGGGTGGCGGGTCGGCAATGGTGATCAGTCGGTGCATGGATAACACCGTTCGGGTGAACGAGGAGAACGCGAAGTGGATGCTGGGCCAACTGCGTGAACTCTCGCGTGCACGTCGCATCTATCACGAGGCGCAGAACCTTGAACAACGTCTGGCTGAAGGTGGTGCATCGGCACAGTCCATCGTCGGTGAACATCTCGCATCGGTCGAGGACATCGTGCGTGAGTCGTCCGGTGGCGGCATCGTCATGGATGCCGACGCGCAACACGCCGCCGCGACCACGTTGGCCGCAGAGCGCACGTCGTCTCGTCGTGTATGGCTAGGGCTGCACGAACTCGACACCGTCATCAACGGCTTGTCGTCAGGTGAAGTGCTTGGGTTGGCGGCACGACCGGGAATCGGCAAGACGTTATGGATGGGTCGCTACATGCGGTCGGTCATGGACTACGAGATTCCTGCCTTGATGTTTTCGTTAGAAATGCCGACCGCACAGATCGTGACGCGACTGGTGCAACCAGAGTGGAAGTTGTCACGCACCAAAGCACTCGACGCAATGAGCAACAGCACGCTCACCGTTGACCAGTATCGAGAGACGTTCAGTCGGCTGCACATCTGCGACCGTGCTGGCTTGTCGGTCGCTGAGATGGAAGCGACGACAATGCGCGTCAAGAAACAGCACGGCATCGGACTCGTATTGATCGATCATCTTGGCTTGGTCGGTGGTCACAACGATCTGCGACCGTACGAACGCACCAGCTACAACAGCCGAGAGATCAAAGATCTCGCCAAGCGGTGTGAGGTGCCGGTCGTCTTGGCTCTGCAAGTCAGTCGTGATGCTGGCGGTGACGGGTCCATCCCGTTGTCGTTGTCGTCAACGCGAGACTCCGGTGTCACCGAAGAAGTTGTGGACTATCTGGTCGGATTGCATAGACCGGAACGCAGTTCGTCTCTCAGTGCTACGCAACGATTCGAGTTCAAGGATGTGGTAATGGCGAGAGTCTTGAAGAACCGACATGGTGCAGTCGGTGGTGAGGCCGCAGTGCACATCGATCCTGAGACACTGGTGTGGACTGAACGTACCGATCTTCGGAGTCCAGATGTGCGTCGTCGACCGTCGTCGTAGCAGCAGCACAACAGACCTCGACAGGCTTGATGCCTGTCGGGGTCTTTTTTTTTGCCTGAAACCGTTAAGAAATCGTTAAAAAGCCGAACGGTCAGGGTGGTTCGAAAACAGCTAGGGCGTCCTCAGCGGCGTTCTAAGCGTCAGACCATAGAAAAACCACGCCAGATACCATGAAAGTCGCTTAGGACGCTGGACAGACGCTTTGACGGGTGCTATCCTGCGGTTGTTCACACGATGATCCTGAGATTCACTGTCACCGGTGCACCGAAACCAAAGGGATCGATGAAAGCGTTTGTCCCGAAAGGCTGGACTCGACCAGTCCTCACCACCAGCAGCGCAGGTCTGAAGGCTTGGGAGCAGACGATCAGGTCTATCGCTCAGGCGCATGTGTCTGCGTACACCACCGACCCAGTTCGGGTGCGGCTGCGCTTTGCGCTTCCGCGTCCGAAGAGTTTGTCCCGTCGGGCGTCCCACCGCCCGCATACCAAGCGTCCCGACGTGGACAAACTCGCTCGCGCTGCGCTCGATGCGTTGACCGGTGTGATCTTCAAGGATGACTCGCAGGTCTACGCGCTGCACGCGGTCAAGCACTACGCGCACGAAGACCAACCACCGCACGTCATCATCAGCATCTCAACGAGGAATCCATGACCGACGACTTAGTGACGATGAACGAGAGACGGACGTTCGACATCGACAAGTTCACCTTCTCACCGACCGAACTCAAACCACGTGACGGTGAGTTCGACATGGACCAATGGCAACGATTGGGTGAATTTATTCGCCTGACGAATCAGGCATGTCAATGGTGGTGGGGTGACTGGCTGAACATGGGCGAGGAACACTTCGGCGAACATGCCTCACAAGCACTGGAGGCGACACGGTGGGACGAGGAGACGTTGCGTGTGTATGCGTGGGTCTGTCGCAACGTGCCGCCAGAGACGAGAGTTCCCGGTGTGCCGTTCGGTCACTATCAGTGCCTTGCGAAGTTGCCGGAAGCTGAACAACGCGAATGGGCTGAGAAGGTGGTCGACGATCAGATGTCGGTTCGTCAACTCCGACTTGCGATGAAGAACGGCGGGTCCGATACGCAACCGTGCGTCCTGATTCGGTGCAAGACCGACGCCGATGCCGACACGGTCGAGGCGTTGCTGCCTGAGAACGTCCGAGCGATTTGCGACATCGAACGAACTAGTCGTGCACGGAAGATCTAACGGTGCCAGCGGTGCCGAAGCCGATACCACGTAAGGTCGAACGTCAGCGCAAACGACGTGCAGAGAGCGCGTGGGTGAAGACGGTGCGTGAGCAGGTTATCGAACGCGACCGTGGCTGTCGGTCGTGTCGAGAGATGGGAACGAAACCAGATACGACGTTCCCGTTGCAGATGCACGAATTGATCTACCGCAGCCATACCAGAGGACTGCCGATACAGGAACGGGTCAACACTCGCGTGTCTGTGTTGTTGTGTGCACGATGTCATCGTGAACTCCACGAGAAACGATTATCGGTGCACATTGCTGACGTCTTGCAGGGTGCTGATGGCACGTTGAGGTTCAAGCGATGGTAGGAGGCTGTCTGATATGGAGACGTTCCTTGTAATCGTGTCGTCGTTCGTGTGTGGGTGCATCGTGGGATTCATTTATGCCACACGACCAGATTCAGATCGTATTGATCGGTTCTACATGCAAGATCAAAAACACTACAAGCGCTGGCAAGCGTATTGCCAGCTTGAAGGTCGCATCAAGGAACGCAAGCTATGAAGATGCTGCTGACCGGTGCGACCGGCACACTTGGTCATGCGGTCTTACGTCATGCGCTCCAGCGTGATGACGTCACACGCTTGGCAGCGTTCGCACGCTCCGAGTCTCGGCTGACGTTGCTGTCTGACGAGTTCGGACACCACGATGCGTTCCGACCGTTCTTGGGTGACGTGCGTGACGAGTCACGATTACGCGATGCGTGTGTCGGGATGGACACGGTCATCCATGCCGCCGCACTGAAGCGTGTGGACGACGGTGCCTACAATCCTCTGGAGATGCACAAGACGAACGTCATCGGCAGTATCAATGTGGCGAACGCCGCACGTGCTGAAGGCGTCAGGAACGTGGTGCTGGTGTCGTCAGACAAAGCGGTTGCCGCGATCAACGCCTATGGCGGCAGCAAGTATTCGGCCGAGAACTGCCTGCGAGAACTCAACGCACACTCCGCACCGAGAGGCACACGCATCTCCTGTGTCCGGTATGGCAACGTTCTCGCTAGCACCGGCAGCGTCTTGACGATCTGGGATCGTCAACGTCGACACGGTCACGCACTGACCGTGACCGATGGCACGATGACTCGGTTTTGGATGACCATCGACGAGGCGGTGTTGCATGTCTTCAAGGCACTCAAAATTATGCGAGGCGGCGAGATCATCGTGCCGTTGATGCGGAGTTCGTCGCTCAAGTTACTGGCTGATGCGTATCGGGTGGCGACGAGTTATGACGCCGACGTGCGGTCTGTGGGTGTGCGTGCCGGTGGTGAGAAGCGCCACGAGGCACTGATCAACGATGACGAGATGGTGCGTGCCATCGCGCAGAAGAACGTTGTGGTCATTCCACCAGCGGTGCATTCGTGGACGGCTGACGCATGGAAGACAGACGGGACCATTGCGGTGCCGCATCCGTATCACAGCAACGCGGTGAAGTGTTGCACGTATACAGTCGAGGAGTTGGCCGAGATCATCACCGGCTTATGACTCGACGCTTGCAGGTTGCGGTTATTGGGTTGGGGTCGATGGGTCAACGGTACGTCGAGTACTTCCGACACTTACGGAAGACGACTGTTGTTGGATGCGATCCTCGTCGGAAGACATTTCCTGTTGGCGTCGTATGTGTGGAGACACTGAGTGAGTTGCTCGATACCACGACACCGGACGTTGTAGTGATTGCCTCACCAGCCGCACACCATCTGGAGACGTTGTATGCGGTGCGTGCGCATCACCCAGATTGTGCCGTGTTGCTGGAGAAGCCGGTGTCGAACCAGCGCTTGACGCAGCGTGATCTGAGGCGCTGCAAGGTGTTGCTGAACAGCACCATCGCCGTCGGCTACTGTTGGCGCTTTCATCCGTATGCGCGACAACTCCATGCGGTGAGACAGGCGATTCGTGATGTGACGTTCTACGTAGGCAGCGACATGCGAACGTGGCCCGGTGAGAACTATGCCGACCCGTTGCGTGAGTTCTCGCATGAGCTTGATCTGGTGACTTACTTGACCACGGCACAGCACATCGACGAGGTCGGTTTCACGCCGCAGGGTTGCTATCAAATAGATGGCACGCATCAGTTCGGTCGTTGGAGCGTTCGTATCGCACCGTTCCAGTCGACACCGGGACGGTGGGTCAAGGCGGTGATGTCTGACCGCAGCGTGGTGACGCATCACTGGGACGTGCGACCACGCATCATCGAGGCGATGTATCGATCACAAGCCGCACAAGTCACGCACGCGACCGGACCGGAAGGCTTGTTCTGTCCGTTGCGTTCCGGTTTACAGACGACACTATTAATTGACGAGATTGACAGTCGTCTCGACGCGAAAGGCAAAGCATGGCAGGTGATGTGACGTACGTCATCGGCGAGGCTGGTGCGTGTGGCGATGCTGACCTGACGAAGATGCTGGCGCAGATTGATGTGTGTGCCGAAGCCGGTGTTGATGCGGTCAAGTTCCAGTGGACCTCAGACGCGACGGCGATGGCGAAGCGTCGTGGTCGTGCGTTGCTGGATGGATACGATCTGGTCTATCAGCGGTACTTGATGTGGAGCGACGATTGGCATCAACACCTTCACCAACGGTGTGACGACCTTGGTGTTGACTATCTGTGCACGGTCTATCTCACGCAGGATGTGCGTGTCGTTGCGCCATACGTCTCGCACTTCAAGGTGTCGAGCTTTGAAGCGAAGGACACCGACCTGCACCATGCAGTTCTGGATCAGTGTCGAGACGAGAAGCGAATGCTGTTGTCGTTGGGCATGTGTTCCGACTTGGAGATTGACATGCTGCGGTTCAGTCTCGCCGACGTGCCGTGCATTGATTATCTGCACTGTGTCAGCGCATACCCGACACCGTTCACGGCAATGAACCTGTCTCGTATTCATCGCAATCGACTCGACGGTTACTCTGATCACACGTCTCCAGCACTATCGATGACCGGTGCGTTGGCGGTCGCGGCTGGTGCACGCATCATCGAAGCGCACATGCGACTCGATACGACTGACTCGTTGAACCCTGACGCAGCACACGCGATGACGCCAACGCAGTTGAACGACTACGTGCAACGCATTCGGATGACGGAAGGCGCAATGTATGGCAGAGACGACAGTGCACAAGACTCGATGCGACCGTATCGCGTAGGAGGCACCGATGATCACGCTGCGTAGAGCGACGTCAACTGATGCCGAGATGGTGTTCAAGTGGCGCAACGATTCGGACACACGTGCATCGTCACGGTCGACTCGTGCGGTGGGATGGGATGAACACTCGTCATGGTTCACTGAACGTCTCGCGTTGCTGCACCAAGAGTCGCTCTGGATCATCCTGAATGACGGCATACCAGTCGGCAGTGCTCGCATCAATCAATACGAAGACGATGACCGTGCGGAGATCAGTATTGTGCTGGCACCTGACTACAGGAATCATGGTCTGGGACGTGAGGCGATTACACAGTTGGCTGACACCGTGCGAACGATGGGACGTGTCCCGGTGGCGTTCGTTCGTCCTGAGAACCGACGATCTGTGAATACGTTTCTGGCGGCTGGCTTTGATTTCGTCGACACGTTGGTGGAGTTGCATGCTCGTGACCGTGATGACGGACAGTGAACGTCTCGTCGCGTATCCACGCGAACGGTTCGCCACGAGTGCGGTGTGGGACACGTTCGTCGACAAACATCCTGCCGGTGCGTGGTGGCATCGGCAGACGTGGTTGGATTACTCGCTAGCTTATGACCGCAAGGCTATCGACCGGTCGTTCGCTGTTGTGTCTGAGGCGGCTGGCTATCCGTACATCGTGGGACTATGTCCGGCAATTGAACGTGATGGTGTCGTGTGTATGGGTGACGACCCGTGTGCGGGTCCATTGATTACAACGCAGCCGAAACTCAGCGCGGCACGCGCACAAGCGTGCCACGACGCAATGGTGTCGTCGATTCAAGAAACGCTTGACGGCATGACAGTTGAATGGCGGTGGAATCGGTATCCGCACGACTATCGCAACACTATCGGTGATCTGGCAGCGTCACTTGGGTTGTTGTATGACACGTGGGAGACGGCTGTCGTCAAGGTGTGGGGCGGTCGTGGTCTTGGAGTCGCAGCACGTGACGTGACGCATAAAGCAAGACGAGAAACCGAACCGTCAGGTCAGTGGCGTGCAATGCGGAACAGTTACCGATCACTCATCACACAAACAGCACGCGACTATACGATTGGCTGGGGCAGCGATCATCTCTGGCCGCACTACGAACTCTGCCATCGACGAACCGCGACACGTCCGCGAGACGGCGAGACATACAAGCATCAGTTAAAGTGGGTGCGACAGGGACATGCCTACATCATGGCAGCGTTTCCAAAGATTGGAGGGACAGAGAACGCAATGGATTCCGATGGTCGGGTGGCCTCGCCATTGTCGTGGCCTGTAGTCGGTTCGAGTCCGACTCCTTCCGCCATTCTCGCGGCAGCGTACGTGATTGCCTACAAAGGGCATGGTTACTATGCCAGTGGGCCGAGTCTGCAGAAGAACCTCCAACACGCTCTGCAATGGGGCGCGATACAGGTGATGAGTTCGGTGTTGCACGGCGACAGTTATGAGGTCGGCTGGTTGAAGGACGACGGCATTGGATTCTTCAAGCGCGGGTTCGGTGGCGACCGGTGTGCGGTCGATGTGTTGCGAGGCACGATATGAGTCGACGAGTGGTGGCTGTCATTCAGGCACGACTCGGGAGCAGTCGCTTTCCACGTAAGAGCGTGACGCCGTTCCGTGGTCGACCGCTGATCGAACACGTCATCGGTCGCGTGCAACAGATGTCAGGCGTGGACGAGGTCATCGTCACGGTGCCAACGAGCGATGCCGACTTGATTCGTGTTGTCACCAAACTAAACAACACACAAGACGAGTCGTTGCCGACGACACGATTGGTCTATGGACCTGAGAAAGACGTGCTGTGGCGTTACTGGCTGGCTGGTACGGCGTATCAGGCCAACGTTGTTATTCGCATAACGGGTGATTGTCCGTTGTGGTCGCCTCGTGCGGGTGAGGCGGTGTTGCAAGCGTTTCTTGACGACCAGCAAGGTCGGCAGTACTGGTCAAACGATACGACGCGAAGCGGGTGGCCTGACGGCACGGATGTTGAGGTCTTCTCGATGGACTTGTTGTCGAGAGCCAGACACGCTCGTGTGTCGTTGACTGATGAAGATCGGGAACACGTCACGACGTGGATGAAGCGCACGCTGTATCCAGATCTTGGCATCGTGCGTCGTAAGGTCGACCACCTGTCTTCGCTGAAGCTGTCGGTCGATACACGGTCGGACCTGCTTGCACTGGAGACACTGGATGTCGACATCTGACTGCGTGACACTTACTGCCGCCGAGATCTGGTTGGCTGAATATCTCGTGCGTGAACGACGCAAGGTCAGAGCGGAATGGCTGGCTGAGATTCGGTCAGGTCGTGACCCGATACAGGTCGAGCGCGATGCGATGGAAGCTGAACTTTCGTTCTGTCGTTCTCAGAATGTTTATCCAGACATTGACGCAACGTGTCGAAGCCATGCCAATCAGTTCGACTGTGTGACGGCTGACGGTGTACGCGTTGATGTGAAGTGGTCCAGTCGTCTCGACGGTCACTTGATGGCGATGCCGCACAAGATCGGGTGTGATGACATTGATGCGTTCGTCTTGGTGGTCGGGAAGCGTCCAACGTTTCGCATCGTGGGATGGACACCGTTCTCGACCTTGATTGACGTGTCGAAGTTACGAAACTTCGGCTATGGACCGACCTATGCGATGGCACAAGAAGATCTCTCACCGATGGCGACCTTGCATGAGGCACGACCGTCATGATCTCTGACGCCGATCTGTTGCGTCGTGCTGAGACGACGACCGCTGGTGCATCACAGACCACCAGTCGACGACACGGCAAAGTCGGGACAGACGACTACCCGGCCTTCGCGGTGCGTGGTAACGGTGCGGTGTTGACGTTCCAAGATGGACGCACAGCGATTGATCTGGCTGGTGCGAACGGTGCGGTGGCACTCGGCTATCAACATCCAGAAGTCAGTCTCTGGGTGGAACGCTACAGCGCTATGGGCGGCACGTTGTCGCTGCCGTCACCGTTGGAAGTCGAGGCGTCTGAACGGATGTGTGCGGCGTTCGATATCGATGCGATGGTGCGATGGGTACGCACCGGGAGCGAAGCGGTCAGCGCGGCGGTCAGCATTGCACAAGACGATACCGGCAGCGATTGCGTTGGCGTGTTTCGCGGGTCGTATCACGGCTGGCATCCGTGGACTCGTCAGGCTATCGAACTAACCTCGCCAGAGATTGAAGACTACTCATCTCTGGCAGCGATTCTTGTTGAGTCGCCGCGATGGGAACCAGTATGCGAGGATTACATCGAAGGGTTGCGTCAGTTGCGCGAAGACTGCACACGATCTGGAACGATGTTGATCTTCGACGACGTTGTGTATGGGTTCCGGTTTGCGACTGGTGGTCTACAAGAGACGACCGGTGTGGTTCCAGACCTCGCGTGCTTCAGCAAGGCACTCGGCAACGGTGTGCCTGTTGGCTGTGTGGTTGGTGATCCTGATCTGATGCGTCGAACCGAGTATCGTGTGAGCAGTACGTTCGGCGGTGAAGTCACTGGACTGGCGGCAGCGTCGGCAGTCTTGAAGGTGCACGCCGGTCAAGATGTTTGCGGTCAACTCCGTGCGTATGGGATGCAACTGCGTGAACGTCTCGACCTTGCGTTGTCTGGGTCGCCGATTCGTGTCGAAGGGCAACCGCAGCACTTCCGATTCGTGGCTGACAGCCGTGCGATACTGGATGAGTTTCTGACTGGGTGCATGGCACACGACGACGCCGTTTTAATTCATCGAGACGCAAACAATATCAACCTTGCCATCAACACCACCATCAGCGCACGTATCGCGGCAACCGTGTCCGATATCGCAGGAAGGCTGACCGTATGAGTGACGACCTGACACACATCAAGGACTTGGTGCCTGACCCGAAGAATCGACGCAAGCACACATCACGCAACGTCGGCATGATTGTCGACGCGCTCCACAAGGTTGGTGCCGGTCGTTCGATTGTCATCGACGAGAACAACGAAGTCCTTGCCGGGAACGCCACCATCGAGGCGGCTGGCGAAGCCGGAATCACGCAACTCAAGATCGTCGACGCCACTGGTGATGAGATTGTCGCAGTTCGACGCACGGGTCTGACGACTGACCAGAAGCGTGACCTTGCCATCTTCGACAACAGAACCGGTGAACTAGCTGAGTGGGACGCCAAGCAAATACTTGAAGACGCAGAAGCCTCGATTGACCTGTCGTCGTTCTTCTCGGATGGAGAACTTCAGTCGATCCTTGATCGTGCGGAAGACGTGAACCTTGATGATTTCTTTGAGGCTGCGCCTGATGATGGTGACAGCAGCACGGTCAATCTCGTCCTGAAGTTCTCACCAGATAAACACCGGGATGTTCTCAAGGCGCTGGAGTCTCATGGTAAGTCTCCAGAGCAGGCTGTCCTTCAGCTTCTTGATCTGAAGTGAGGCATGCAGGTGTATCTCGCCGGATTGAACGGAAAGATGCCAAGCTCTGACTGGCATGAACTGATGGACTTCTATATTGGGTCGCATCGTGAGGTTAGGAAAGAACACATCAAGGAGTGCTACAGCGACGTGGATCTCTATCTTGCAGGACCGCACGCTGGAAATATCACCAAACGTGATCCATCCGAATGCTACACAGTCAGCAACCTGTACATTCTGGAGTCGTTCTATTACGTGACCGACTGGATGCTTCCATATCTCGATAATAAAATCTGGAACTTCATGCTCGACTCTGGTGCGTTCACGTTCATGGAGCAGAAGGCGCAGGGCGTGAAGGCGACGATTGATAGTGATTCAATGCGATGGGATGACTACGTGCGTCGGTATGCCGACTTCATTATCGAACACGACATTGACTTGTTCTTTGAACTAGATATCGATGTTATCGTTGGACTTGATCGGGTGAACAAGCTACGAGGCGCACTCGAAACGCGAACCGGGAAGAGGTCGATTCCGGTGTGGCACAAGTCTCGCGGTCTTGAGAACTGGAAACAACTGGTCAAGGACTACGAGTACGTTGCCATCGGCGGTATCGTGAGTGGCGAGATCAAACGCCATGAGCATAAGTTCTTGCATGCCATGTGCGATATTGCCCATGCAGAACGCACCAGAGTGCACGGACTCGGCGTGTCGCCGATAGCGGGAAATGCACTCAGGAATTATCGTTTTGATTCTGTTGATTCAACGAATTGGACGATGGGAGGACGTGCTGGGCATCTTGAGATTTTCACAGGCACGGGACTGCGAAAAGTCCCACGTCCTGACGGGACGCGAATGCGTCCACGTGAGACAGCGATTCATAATTTTCGTGAGTGGGTCAAGTATCAGCGCTATATGAAGCACGCAGGGTGGAGGATGGAGACATGAACAGCGCAGTGGTGTTGTTGAGTGGTGGTCAAGATTCGACGACGTGTCTCTATTGGGCGAAGCAACAGTTCGATGACCTGTTTGCGGTTGGGTTCGACTACGGTCAGATGCACGTCCGTGAGCTTGAGTGTGCGACAACGATTGCCGGTCGTCTTGCTGTCCCGTATCGCGTCTTCAATGTGCGGGACGTGTTGGCGACAAGTAGCCTGATCGAGCATGGCGATCACAATGCGGCGTCGTATATCGATGCTTCGCTTCCTGCGTCGTTTACGAGTGGCAGGAATTTGTTGTTCCTGACCATTGCAGCCAGTTTCGGAGCATCCAAAGATGTCACCGATCTTGTGACCGGTGTGTGTCAGACGGACTTCTCTGGGTATCCAGACTGCCGTCGGTCAACGGTTGACGCGATGCAGTTGGCGTTGACCTTGGGATGTGGTGCGGGTGACATGCGTATCCATACGCCATTGATGTATCTAACCAAGGCCGAGACATGGAAACTGGCGAAAGAACTCGACTGTCTTGATGTGATCATCAACGACACGCTGACAGATTACGACGGCGACATGACGGTGAACCCGTGGGGACGTGGGAACGAGAACAATCCCGCCAGCAAGTTACGCCGAGATGGTTTTGATGAAGCCAAGCAAAAGGGATGGCTGTGACGACCGTCTTGGTGTCGTGTGTAGGACAAAAACAAACCACCGTAATGAAGGCGTCAGAGTTGTATATATCGCCATGGTTTATGTTGGCGAAGCAGTATTGTCTATTCCATGGACATCAGTGGTTTATCCTCTCGGCACGTCACGGCTTATTAGATATCGAGACGAACATTGAACCGTACAATCTGACGTTAAAAGAGTGCAATGAGCGTTATCAACGAGCATGGAGTCAACGTGTTGTCAGGGACATCATTCAGAGAATAGACATCACAACATCGTTGATGATGTTTGCTGGTCTTCGTTATCGTCGGTTCCTCTGTCCTCTACTAATGCGGCACGGTTATGACATTCAAGTCCCGATGCGTGGTCTTGGTATAGGTCGCCAACTGCAATGGTTGAAGGTTCACGGATCATGATCACGGCTTCTCGGTATCACGACTTCAGCGCAGGTCATAAAGTGACCGGACACGAGAACAAGTGCGCTCACTTGCATGGTCACAACTATCGCGTCCACTTTACGATTCAATCAAAGGCCGGTGTTGACGAGATTGGTCGTGTGTTGGACTTTGCCGCGATCAAGACACGTTTATGCGAATGGCTAGAGGAGAACTGGGATCATCGCTTCTTGATATACAAAGACGACCCGACGTCTGCGGTGCTGGTTGAACACTTCCCGAATGACATGGTGTTGACGCCATTCAATCCAACGGCTGAGAACATGGCGCGACACCTTGTCGAGACGGTCGCACCGATTCAGCTGCGTGACACTTGGTGTCAATTGACGTGTTGCGTGGTTGAGGAGACGCGAAAGTGCAAAGCGACGTTCTTCGTGTAAATGAGATCTTCGGGCCGACGTTTCAAGGCGAAGGCGTCAATCTTGGCAAGCCGTGCGTGTTCGTACGACTGGCAGGGTGCAATCTGTCGTGTGCGTGGTGTGACACGCCGTACTCGTGGGACTGGACGCGATACGATAAGGCGGCTGAGGTGCATCGGCAGACCGTGGTCGACGTGGCTGACCGTGTGCGTGAACTAGCGGGAGATAGGGTGCGGCATATGGTGGTGAGTGGTGGTGAACCGTTGCTGCAAGGACTCAGCGTATCGATGTTGGTCGACGCACTGCGGCAGGACAACTGGACAAGTGAACTGGAGACGGCTGGCACGGTGATGCCGCCAAGCAAGACGCTGGTTGACCACTTCACCGTTAGTCCGAAACTCGTGAACAGTCATCAAGCGGCACACACCGCTGATCGCCGACTGAATGCTGATGTGTTGTGTTATTTGAATACCACGCCATCGCACTGCTTCAAGTTCGTGGTGCAGCATCCTGACGACTATGACGAGATTGACGCACTGGTCGATGCCCATCACCTATCACCGGTCTACATCATGCCTGAAGGCGTGGACGGGTCGACATTGAACACGACACTCATAGCGGTCGCCGATGGTGCAGTCCAGCGGAACTACACGCTGACGACACGCTTACAGATCTTGGCTTATGGACAACGGCGCGCAGTATGACCGTCTCGTGCGATTAGGCACAGACCTCCTGATGGCCATCGGGGAAGACCCTGACCGTGCTGGTCTACGAGAGACGCCACAACGGTTCGCTCGCTATTGGCAAGAGTTCTTAGCGTATGACGCCGGGACGGTCGACACGACCTTCACGTCTGTGGTGGTTGATCAGATGGTGGTTGTGTCAGGTATTAAGGTGTGGTCGCTCTGCGAACACCATCTGTTGCCGTTCTCGTGCGACATTGCGGTGGGATACATCACACGAGATCGGGTGATCGGGTTGTCGAAGATTCCACGCATCTGCCATAAGCACGCACACCGGTTACAACTCCAAGAACAACTCATCGACGACATTGCGACCGAGGTCATCAAGATAGCCGACTGCTTGGATGTTGCTGTCGTAGGGAAGGGATGCCACACGTGCATGACGATGCGTGGCATCAAGTCTGATGGCGTGATGACGTCATCGGTCATGCGTGGTCGGTTCAAAGAGAACCACCACACACGACTGGAGTTCTTATCGTTGGCTGGCATTGGATGAACCTGTTGCTGACGAAGGACGAGATTGCTGCGACCGTCGAGAGGCTGGCACGTGCTATCTCGCACGACTATCAACACGACCCGCCGCCGGTAATGCTTGGCGTGCTCTCCGGTGCCTTCATCTTCATGGCTGACCTTCTTCGCCAGATGACGATTGACGTGGATGTGGCCTTCGTCAAGGCGTCGAGTTATGTCGGCACACAATCAAGTAGAACCGTTGATATTGACTACGCACTCGTGCGGTCGTTATCTGGTGTGCCTGTGATTCTTGTGGATGACATCCTCGACTCTGGACTCACCACGTCTGTGCTCTACGACAGACTGCAACCAGAGGCGCAGTCGATCAGCTTGGCGTGCTTGCTGCGAAAGCCGAAGGCTGTCACACTGACTCGCACATGGCGACGTGTCTATATCGGACACGACATCCCGTCTGAGTTCGTGTATGGCTACGGTATGGATCTTCATGACAGAGAGCGTCAGCGTGAGGCGGTGTATATGGTGAGGGACGACTGAGGCGTATAAGTGGACATACCAAAAAAAGCCAAGCGCAAACCGGGACGACCGAAAGGCTACAAGCCGAAGGGTGTCGGCGAGTGGACACCGGTGTTCTTGGCGGCGTTGCAGCAACTGCCGAACGTGCGTGCTGCGTGTCAGAAGGCTGGTGTCTCTCGGTCTGAAGCGTATCGACTGCGTGCGGTCGACTCGATGTTTGCTGTGTCATGGCAAGAAGCGCTTCAAGACGGCATCGACGTCATTGAAGCCACACTGATGGCACGTGCGATGAAACGCGACACGGTCGCTGGTATCTTCTTGCTGAAGAACTTGCGTCCAGAGGTCTACGGCGAGAACGTGAACGTCAACGTCAGTGGGTCGTTGTCGATTGAAGAAGTCCGACAAGCCAGAGCCAGTCTCAATGCCAAGCTCACGCAGATCATCGACGTCGTCGCGCCCGGCGACCGACGACTCATCACCGAATGAATCGCTGGCGGTCACAGCGGCAGCGCATCACATCGGCAAGCGTCGACTGCAAAAGCTGACACCAGCCGAAGCCGCACTGCTGCGCTATGAGTGGCGCTTTTGGGCGAGGCCGAGTCAGATTGCACCGACGGGTGATTGGGGCATCTGGTTGTTGATGACCGGTCGTGGCTTCGGCAAGACACGTGCCGGTGCACAGTGGGTCATCGAGCAAGCGCAGACACCGGGACAACGGCTGGCGATCATTGGACGTATTCCTGCTGACTGTCGTGACGTGATGGTTGGTGGTGAGTCTGGCATTCTTGCGACGTCACCGCCTGACTTCCGACCGGAGTACACACCAAGTCAACGGTCACTCAAGTGGCCGAACGGGTCAGAAGCACGACTGTTCAGTTCTGAGAAACCGGAAGACTTGCGTGGTCCGAACTTTCACTGTGCATGGATTGACGAGTTGGCAAAGTATGACCACGCACAAGAGACGTGGGACACACTGGTCATGGCGGTGCGTTTACCAGACAATCCACGCATCGTGGTGACGACGACACCGCGACCTATCGGCATCATCAAGCGACTGGTCGACGACCCGCACTGTCACGTCACGCATGGGTCGATCTACGACAACCGCAGCAACCTGTCCGGCAAGTTCTTTGAGCGTCTGATCAAGCGCTATGAAGGCACGTATCTCGGTCAACAAGAACTGGAAGGCTTGTTGATCAGTGACCGTCCCGGTGCGTTGTGGTCGCGGTCGGTACTCGACAAGCATCGTGCACCAGAAGCACCGACCGAACTCGTGCGTGTTGTTGTGGCGATTGACCCACCAGCGACCGCATCGGAAGACAGTTCAGAAGCCGGTGTCGTCGTGGTCGGGTCCACGGCTGACGGCTGTGCGTATGTCTTGGCTGATGGCAGTCGACACGGCACACCGGATGAATGGGGTCGTCAAGCAGTGCGACTCTATGACGAGTTTGAAGCCGACCAGATTGTGGGCGAGGTGAACAACGGTGGCGACATGGTTGGGTTCACTGTGAGGGAATGCGCCAAGGCGTTGCACCGTGAAGGTGAACGGTCCAGTAGCGTCGTGCCGTATGTGCCAGTGAGAGCGAGTCGCGGCAAGCTGACGCGAGCCGAACCGGTCGCGGCACTTTACTCACAAGGTCGTGTGCGGCATGTCGGTCTGTATCCAGACCTTGAAGACGAGTTGACGTCGTGGGTGCCGGGAGAACAATCGCCTGACCGTCTCGATGCGTTGGTGTGGGGTCTGACGGCGCTGGTCATCTACGGGTCGAACGACATCGAGACATGGGGTGGTGGAGACACCAAACGAGAGTCTAGCGAACACGTGCGAGAGGTTGCACAACACGATGGCGCATGGTTTCCGCCCAGTGCGTCACGGTGGTGAGCCAGAACACGTCACCAGACTCGCTAGGCTGCGCTGTACGAGACGATCATGCTGAACCTAACCCTAGTCATCAACTGTGCTGCAACGACCGCACTGGCGACAGCGGTGGTCGTGATGAACGACGTGGCACTGGCTGCGATTGCGCTGGCGTACGCGTCTGGCTTGCTGACGTCGTGGGCGAGTCTGTATCAGGTCGGTGTCACGACAGAGACACCACCATCGACTAGTGGACACGCTGCACCTGACGTGCCATAGTCGAACGATGCAGACCTCTCGCTCGCTTGGGACTCGTGTGTCGATTGCGGCCAAGGCGTTTGCCGGGATCTTCTCTGACGACAGCGCACGACAAGCGCACGGGATGCTTGGCGGCATCTTCTCAGGGAGCACTGGCGATCCACCGTATCGTGGCACCGCCAGCATCCTTGCGGCCTATTCGACGATGCCGTGGTTACGTGCGGTCGCACAACGAGTGGCGACATCGGTTGCCGCTTCGACGACACAGTGGCGACTCTATGCACCGACGTCAGGCCAACGTCGAGACGTGCGAACGATTCAACGGTCGGCGGACTCCAAGTCTCGTCGTGCGTTGCTTCGTAAGACCAACGAGGTTACAGAAGTCGAGAATCATATTCTTCTCGATGCGCTGAACAACGCGAACTCGTACATGGTCGGGCAGTCGCTGTTCAAGCTGACGCAACTCCATCTCGACCTTGTCGGTGAATCGTTCTGGATCAAGGAGCGCAATGCGTTCGGTGCACCGGTCGAGTTCTGGCCTGTGCCGCCTGACTGGATACAGTCGACACCAACACCGTCGAGTCGGTCGTATGAGGTGAGCTTCGGTGCATGGCAAGGCACGATTCCAGAGACAGAGGTCTTGTGGATGGCTGACCTTGACCCGGCGAACCCATACACCAGAGGCACCGGTATGGCACGGTCGCTGTCTGATGAATTAGAAACAGACGAGTATGCCGCGAAACATACACGCCAACTGTTCTTCAATCGCGCTCGACCTGACATGATCATCTGGCCGAAACAGCAAGGCGCACATGACATCGGGTTGCAGCAAGACCAAGTGCGTCGACTGGAGGAACGTTGGCTTGATGGACATCAAGGCTTCTGGCGTGCGTTCAAACCGTTCTTTGTTGGTCGTGAGATTGCGGTGCATGAGGTCAACCAGTCATTGCAAGAACTGCAACTCGTTGAACTGCGGAAACACGAACGCGACACCATCGTCCAAGTCTTTGGCATTCCACCTGAACTGCTGGGCATCTTGAACAACAGCAACAGAGCGACGATTGAATCGGCTGACTATCTGTTCAGCCGATGGGTCATCACACCGCGACTGGAGTTCCTACGGTCGCAACTGCAAGAACGACTCATCCCTGAATACGACGACCGACTGGTGTTGGACTTCGTGTCACCGGTCGAAGAAGACCGAGCGCACATGCTAGACGCGGCGAAGGCGGCACCGTGGGCGATGAAGGTTGACGAGTGGCGCACGCTCCAAGGTCAAGAGACGCTCGACGACGACGCGGGTCAAGTCCACATGATGCCGATGGACCTGATGCCGGTTCGCACACCAAGCGTGCCACCCGCACCGGTCCCGGCGACCGTGGCCGGTGAGACACCACCAGAAGGTGACGTGATTGCTGACGGGTGGGATGACCATCTGGCAGTGCTGAAAGACGCAGGTGACACCGAAGCCGTCACCGTCGTACAACGTGCACTCGCTGAAGAGGTGTCTGACTTGCCAGTCGTCTGGCAAGAACTGGCACGACAGGAACCCGCTGTCGAGCGCATGATTCGTCGGCACATCTTCGACCTCAGTGACCGTGTCAGTGCTGATCAACTGGCGCACGTCACGACTGGTGTCGAGGTCGAACAGTTGGTGCATCTCGACGAGTGGTTAGACGAGATGAACGCACTGATGCAGCCTCACTGGTTGCGTGCATGGTGGACCGGTGCTGAACACAGCGCTGATGATCTTGGCATTCCTATTGAGCGTTCAAGTCATAGCACGACCAAACAAGACGCGGTGCCACAGATTGCACCGATCTCGACAGCGTTCGACTTCAATGCGTTGAACCCTGCGGCGATCAACTGGGCAAAGATTCACGGTGCCACGTGGGTGCAACAGGTCGGTGACGACACCAAGGCAGCCATTCGTCTCTCGGTGTCTGACGCCACGGCACTCGGCTTGGGTGTCGAAGCCGAAGCACGTGAACTGCTGAAGCTCCAGATAGGATTGACCAAACAACAACGCACGTCCATCTGGCACTATCGTCAACGTCTGATGTCGACGATGCCACACCTGTCGCCAGCGCAACGTCTGTCACGCATCAAGCGCTATCGAGACGCGAAGGTACGTCTGCGTGCCATGACTATCGCTCGCACCGAGTTGTCCTTCGCTCAGTCTGGTGGTCAAGAAGAGATCTGGTCGGAAGGTGTTAAGCAGGGTGTGCTTGATCCCGGTGCATTGAGTCGGAAGTGGCTCGCTACTGTTGATCTTCGTATCTGTTCAATCTGTCGCGGTCTGAGCAAAATTGCGCCGATCCCGTTTGAGAAGTCGTTTACCTATGGCACGTTTGTCGGGAACAAAGCACCAGCGCATCCGAACTGTCGGTGCACCGTGGCGCTCGTTCGCAAGAAGAAACCGAAAGCCTGACCCGCACACAAGGAGGACGTCGATGGCATGGATCACACTGGGCATGAAGTTGTTGCCGTATATCGTCGAGGCGGTGCACTGGGTCGAGAAGTTCATCACGACCAAAGGCAAATATAAGCAGGACGCCGCCGTCTATCTGGTGAAGAGCGTGCTTGGTATCGCTGAAGCGGGAACGGCGAAAGACCTGTTGGATGACGATGAGGTCGAGGCCGCGACTCGTAAGGTGATTGACGCCGTGGTGAGTCTCCAAAACATCGTGGCAAAGAAGCACGGTGAGTAAGCCGGTCAGACCGTTCACGCTCAGTCCACACAACGTCGTCAGCGTCATCGTTGATGGTCGTGTTGTCGTGACACCACCACGACGTCGCGTGGTCATCACTGGTGCTGGCAAGTCACTGCGACAGATACCGTGGACCGATGAGACGTGGGAGATCTGGGGCATTAACAATTTCTGGAACGCGATGCGCGACAACGACGGTCGGTTGCGTGCCGACCGGTGGTTTGAACTGCATCCACCGACAACAGACATTCAAGACCCACACGATATGGAATGGTTGCGAACGTGTCCGGTGCCGATCTATACGACCGAACCGTTCAACGAGAACCAGAACGCGGTGGTGTTTCCAGTTGACGATCTGGCCGCACAGTTCCGCGACTACTTCTCCTGTACGTTTGCGTATCAGATTGCGTTCGCACTGGCCGAAGGGTTCACCGAGATTGCTGTGCACGGTCTTGAGTTGGCGTACGGCACACAACGCGAAGCGACCGTCGAACGGTCGTGTGTCGATTGGTGGTTAGGCTTTGCTGAAGGGCGCGGTGTGACGGTCACGATTCCTGATGGCGACCACGTCGTGCGGCACTGGTCGCGCTACGGCTTCGACTACTGGAAGGAAGCCAAGGTCGTTGAAGACTATGTCGGGTCGTTGATCGGTCGAAAGGTTGCCGAGTAGTGGTGGACATTGCGTGCTGAACCTGTCATGGTGCAGATGGGTCGGTGTGGTGGTGGAGTTCGGGACAGCGCAGCGTCCTCCGGTTGCGCTTGTCCCGGCTTCCCAACAAGAGACGTTATGACTGAGCCAGACTTCGTGAAATCCGTGACAGACCTCGGCGACTGGCGACAGCAAGCCGCGAACGGGACGGCGTCTCAGGACACCGTGCTTCGCAAGCAGTTCATCAGCGACGTCGAAGTACAAGATGACCGGTCGGTCAAGTTCGTCATCACAACTGGCGAAGCCGACCGCGAGAAGGACGTCATTGATCCAAACGGCTGGGAGGTCACGAACTATCTCAAGAATCCTGTCGTGTTGTTTGCACACGACTATGACTCATTGCCAGTGGCACGCACCGTCAGCCTGAAGCAACAGGACGACAAGTTGATCGCCGTGGCTGAGTTCGCCAGTGCCGAACTGAACCCGATGGCCGAGCGTGTCTTCCAGATGCTGAAGCAAGGATTCTTGCGTGGCGCATCTGTTGGGTTCAGGCCTGTCGCGTTCACGTTCAACGATGCACGTGGTGGTGTCGACTTTGCGAAACAGGAACTCCTTGAGTTCTCGATTGTCCCGATACCTGCTAACGCGCAAGCGTTGATGGCAGCGGGCCTGAGCGATGACGACACGACGTTGCTGACAGACTGGGCGAAGGATGTGCTGACGCGGTTTCATCCTGCTGTACTGCAAACTAAACAACCAGACAGCGAGCAACTCAACGACTTTCTTGATGTCGTGCGGAAGATGATGAACAACATCAAGGTGGCGGTGAAAGAAACGATCAGAAACGTCGACGAGTTTCAGAACACCGGTGCGTATGGCGACGAGGATGACGAAGAGGCGGGCATCGAGTTGATGTCGGCAGCGCCTCACATCGCCAGAGGCATCTCGCCACGCAACGTCTCCGAAGAGACAGCACCGATGAACGAGTCGTGGAGTCGTCCGACACTCGGTGACTTCTCCGATGAACTCTGGGAAGACCTGTCGGCCAGTGAACGACGCAAGATTGCGGGACACTTTGCATGGGCGACCGCTGCCGTACCTGACACGTTCGGCGATATGAAGCTGCCGCACCATCGCGCCAGTGATGGGTATGTTGTCTGGCGTGGCGTGGTCGCTGCGGCTGGTCGTCTTGACCAGACGTCGTTTCCGTCTGACGACATGGCTGCTGTCAAGCGGCACCTTGCCAGCCACTTCAAAGAGTTTGATCGCACGGCACCGTGGGAGCGTGATGCGGCAAGTTGGTCAGCGTTCGTGAAGGCGAGACAGAAACGAGAACGCAAGACCTCATCGCCATTGCACGACGACGAACTGGCCGCACTGTTGGATGACTACGGCTTCGACGATGAAGCGATTGCGCTGGTCACAACAACACCGGCGAAGACCATCGGTGGCGATGGGTATCAGCAGACCATTCTCGACACGCTTGAGCGCATCGAGACGGGATTGACTGACCGTGTGTCGGTGTTGGAAGAGGACGTGGTTGTGCTGGAACTCGATGACGAGGATGTGCGTCACGAGGAGAAGTCAACTAACGACGAATTGTTAGTTGATGTGGACCCAACCGTGCTGACGGACGCACTACAAGCAGCGGTGCGTGAATCAGTCGGAACGGTCGTGGGCGCGGAGATGCGGTCTGCGATCAACGCCATGCGTGGTCGTCTCGACTAGTAGGGAGAACAACTCATGAGCAAAGGGATGACGAGAGAACAACTCGCAGACTTCGTCAAGGAGACATCTGTTCCGCTGATCAAGGATCAGCTTGGCAGCGAACTGGCACGGGTCGTGCGGGAGAATGTAGAAAAGATTGCCTCGGACCCGAACGGTCCGTGGGCGAACAAGTGGTCTGACCGCTTGGTCGAACCGAAGGCGTCAACACCATCACGCGAGAAGGGTGCGGCGTTTGGTCGCGTCGTTCGTGCGATGGCCGCAGCCAAGATGAACAAGATGGGGTCGGAAGGCACCGTCGAGGTTCTGCGTGGGTGGGGTGATAACGATCTGGCTGATGCGTTGGCTGATACGAGAACCAAAGCGCTCGCCGCTGGTGATGCGACTGCTGGTGGATTTCTTGTGCCGACACAGTTCAGCAACGAGGTCATCGAACTACTGCGTGCCCAGTCAGTGGTTCGACGGCTTGGTGCCAGAACGGTACAAATGCCAACCGGCACACTGAAGTATCCGAAGATCGCCACTGGCGCATCGGCGGCCTACATCGGTGAGAACGTCAACATCGGAAAGAGTGAGGAGACGTTTGGTCAACTCACACTGACGTTCAAGAAGTTGGCGGTGCTGACACCTATCAGCAACGACCTGCTGCGCTACAGCAGTCCATCGGCTGATGCGATTGTGCGAGACGACCTCGTGTCGTCAATGGCGACCAAGGAGGACTCGACGTTCATCCGTGGTGCTGGTACTGACGCGACACCGAAGGGCTTGCTGAACTGGTGTGTCGCTGACCAGAAGATTGCCGCGTCGGCTGCATCGCTGGCGAACATCACTGACAATCTTGGTCAGTTGGTGGTCAAACTGAAGAACGCGGACATCCCGATGATTTCACCGGGATGGATCATGGCACCAAGAACAGAACAAAGCCTTGCCACCATTCAGAACGCCAACGGTGTGTTCGCGTTCCGTGACGAGGTTATCGCTGGCACGTTGTGGGGCTGGCCGATTGGCACCACGACCAACGTGCCGATCACGCTCGACACGACTGGCGCAGGGAACGATGACGAGTCGGAAATTTATCTCGTTGATTTCGCGCAAGTGTTGATTGGTGAGTCGCAGAGCCTGTTGGTGGATTCATCGCAGGAGGCGGCGTATCACGATGGGTCGAACGTCCAAGCGGCGTTCTCACTGGATCAGACTGTCGTGCGAGCGATAGCCGAGCATGACCTTGGCATGAGACATGATAAGGGCGTGGCGATGCTGACGGGCGTAACGTGGTCGCCGTAGGATACTGCGTGAGGTTTGATCTTTCACTGACGCGAGGATAACTAACATGATCACAAGAGACGTGGCACAGATCAGGCCGGTCCACGCAGTTGACGTCGAGTCGTATGACGCCAGTTGCGGTGGGAACGACGGCACGACAGACAACGAGGTCAAGGGTCGCATCATTGACCGTCTTGGCCTTGGGCGTTCGTATGTGTCGGCGTTGCTTCATGCCTATGGCTGGGGCGACATCGGCACTAGTACGGCAAGCGGATCAAAGTTCATGACCGTTGGCGCACGGTTGCTGCATAGCAGCACAACCTGTGCGGACGACTTCGATGAACTCTCGACCGCTGATCGTCCAAGCAATCAGGCGTTGTTCCTGACTGGGAACACGACGTCCACGCTGGCAAGTGGCTTCATGGCAACCAGCACAAGCGTTGGCACGTTTGGTGTCTTCACGGCGACCGCAACGGGTAGCGCTGCCGGTGATGCGTTCGGGTTTTATGACATCACTGGCGCACAGCGCTTCATCCAAGCCGCACTGTTGTGGAATGCCAATGCGTCGAGCAGCGGCGGGTCGGTGCTAGAGGCTGGCGTTGATATCGGGTTCGGCGAGGTCGACGTGGTGCCGCACCAGACGACCAGCACCGGCGCTGTCTATGTCACGACGTGCAACGGCTAGGCATAATGGCGCATGGCACTGGTGACGTACGAGGTGATAGGTCGGACTCTCATCATGAGTCATGGCTTGACTCTGCAAGTGGGTGAACGTCTTGGCCTAGATCCCAGCCAGCCGGAACATGCGTCGATCATTCAGCGAGGGTGGGTACGTAAGTATCCACCCTCGTCGTCTATAGACTCACCAACGACAGCAGCACTCACCACCCACCCTAACAAGCAAGTGCGTCGACGACACGCACGGAGGAAGCGTTCACCATGAGTTCACATCTGACGGCACAGGAGGCCGAACCGGGATCGGGCGTCAAGTTCGATCATCCAGCGGAAGCGCATCACACGATCACGGTCGACGACCGCGAAGCAGGTACGGTGACGTGTTCACCGAAACGCACGAAGGTGGCGATCATCGGCTTTGCCACGTCCAGTCGTGACCTTGCACCGTTTGATGATCCGACGTATGAGATCTGGACGTTGAATCAGTTGTATCGACACGTGCCGAGAGCAACACGACATTTTGACATCCACTGCAACTGGGACGAAGACAACGTCGACGGCACCGATCATCATGGCTGGATTCGTGAGTCACCGGTCCCGGTCTACATGATGGAGACGCACGACGAGTTCCCGAACGCGGTGCGCTATCCCATCGAGCGAGTGATTGACAACGCTGGCATCGACTACTTCACCAGCACCGTCGCGTTTGAAGTCGGCCTAGCGATGGTCGAAGGGTTCCAAGAGATCTCGTTGTATGGCATCGACCTGATTGTTGGCACCGAGTACAGCGTCCAGAAGGCGTGTCTGGAGTTCTGGCTAGGGATGGCACACGCACGTGGCATCAACGTCAGGATTCCCGGCGAGAGTGCGTTGCTCAAGCAGTCGTACCGATACGGCTACGAACGCGAACCAAGCTGGGGTCCGTTGCAGATGACTGAAGTGTCGAGACGCATCGAGTATCTCAGCACTGAACGCAACAAGAAGATGGCGTTGATCAATGCGCTCGACGGTGCACTGGCTGAAGACGAGCGGTGGTATATCCGGAAGATGCACGACCTGACACCGGAGGAACGCATGAAGGCGTTGACCGAACAGCGCGGTGAAGCGATGGCGTCATTGGCAACGATTGACGGTGCGATACAGGAGACAACGTACTGGCGAGATCTCTACACGCTGCGAGGTCGTGGTGCAGCGGTGAACTCGATGATCTAGGACGATCATGATCTCTGTATGCACGAGCAGCACGGACACGCAACTCGCGGCACTGGGCGACCTGATGACCATGCTGGGCGCAACCGCGTCGTCGTCAGGGATGGATCTCGCTCTGACGCAAGCATCGGACTGGGCGACACGGTACGTGGGCTACGAACTGCGTCGACAGGTCTACGAGGAGACGGTGGCGAGTTACGGGACGCAACGATTGATGGTGAGTCGCACACCGATTCTGTCGGTGCAACGATTCTTCGACAGCACCAGCACGGGAGATGCGACGGAGTTTCAGTCGAGCGAGTACAGAGTGTCGGACCCAGAGGCTGGATTTATCGAGCGCGATCAAGGCTACCGCTGGACCGCACAAGAGCGATGGAACCTTGGCAGTTACGTGATGCCGAACAGCGAACTGAAGCCGTGGCTGTTGGTGTACGAGGCCGGGTATCAGATCGGCGAAACAAGCAGCACCGATGACAAGTGGGCGACGACGACCACAGCGAACTCGTTACCGCCGACGATTGAACGTGCGGTGTTGTTGCGTGCTGGTGAGATGTATCAAGGATCGTCCGGTGTAAAGTCGATGAAGGTAGGTCCGTTGTCGGTGACGTATTCAAGCGAAGGACAAGACGCGCCAGAAGCGCTGCTGCGTCCTTTCATCAGAGTGGCTGGGTAATGTTCAACGTCAACGTCTTCGCACCGTTGATGCGGCAGAGTGTCAGCGTTGCACCGTTCCAAAGCTACGACGCCTATGGAGACGCGAGTTACGGGTCAGCGGTGGTGTATGAGGCGGCGGTCGTTGGGAAGTCTGAGAAGGTCGTCGGCGCTGACGGACAGGAAGTCGTTAGTCGCCAGACGATCTATTTGAAGTCGGACGCACCGTTGCGTCCAGAGGATCAGATTACGTTGTCGACTGGTGATGTTGGGTCGACCGAGAGTTACGCGATCAACCCGACGATCTTGTCCATCGGGCGGTTCCCGTTTGGTGGCTCGCAAGGTTGTACCGTCGTCTACTTGAAGTGAGGTGATATGGCGACTGTGATGCTACGTGTGTCGTCTACTGCAAGTCGGTCATTGCTGACGCTAGCCAAGCGCTTCGGCATGACGCGCAACGATGCGTTGTCGTGGATCTTGGTAGAGACAGCACCACCGCATGTGCCGAAGCGTGGCAACGCGACACGGTCAGAACCACTGACGCTCGATATCAGCGATCAGGCCACCGAGATTCTCGGACGTGTGGTCACGGCGAGTGAGTCCAGTTCCAGCATCGTGGTCGAAGCGTATCTCGGGCGGGAGTATCGCTGATGGCGAAGAAGACCACCATCAACACGGCGTCCAAAAAACTGCGTAAGCTCGCACGACAGTTCCCACAGTGGGCGGCACAAGCCTTAAATGAAGAAGCCAACGACACGATGGAAGCAGCCCAAACCATCACACCTGTCGGAATAAGTGGGCACCTGAAAGATTCCGGTCGCGTGCATTTAGCGACAGCGAAGGACTTGCTGGCGTTGCTGACATTCAGCACCGACTATGCGGTGTACGTGCACGAGATTCCCGCACCACCAGCGAAGTCAGAAGGTGGACGGTCGGCGAGACATGCACCGCCGACACAGTGGAAGTATCTGGAGACACCGGTGCACGAACGAGCGCCGATGTTTGCTCAACGTATAGGCGATGACATCAAACGGAAGTTAGCTGCGTCTGGAGGATCGTGACGTGTTCCTTGATGACATCTCTGACTTGCTGTCGACCGGTGGCGTGACGACGACGATCTACAAAGGGTTCATGCCAGAGAAACCGAACGATGCGTTCATTCTGACCGAGACGGCAGGACTCGGTCCGATTCACGCGATGTCGACGGGACCGGGACAGGCGAAGTTAGAAGTGGCTGGCTTGCAAGTGATTCGCCGGTCGCAGAGTTACAGCACCGCACGCAGCGGAATGCAGACGGTGATGAGTTTGTTGGATGGATTGAACGAACGCACCATCAATGCCACGCGGTATTCCTACGTATCGGCACAGCAGGTGCCGTTCTCGTTAGGCCGTGACGATTCGGAACGCACGATGCTGTCGGTGAACTTCTTGGCGTGGAAAGATCTCTCAACGGGGTGATACATGGCGACAGTGATTTATACCGATGCGAAGTTCTTCCTTGGCGGGTTCAACCTCAGTGCTGACCATAACGAGATTGGCTTGGACTATGCGTCAGAGATGTTGGACGTGACCACGATGGGCGACTCGACCAGAGTGCGTGCTGGCGGCTTGGATACGGCCACGGTCAGCGGGACTGGATTTTGGAACGGTGGTACTGGCAACGCTGATGATGCGTTGTTTGGTCTTGTCGGTGAAGACGAGAAGGTGTTGACGTTGTTTCCTGACGGCATCACTGAAGGCACCACGACGCTGAAGGGCTACGCGATGAAGTCGGTGCTGGCGAACTACAACATCGGCAACACGGTCGGCGACATGATGACTTTTGACTTGACTGCCGAGAGTGCTGGCACTGACTAGAGGAGACAAAGATGGCGATCATTCGATCAGTGCCCTTGAAGGATGCGACGTCGACCGCGATGACCTCGTGTGGTGTTGGCACCGCCTATGACGTCGGTGGCGTGTTCGCTGGCAAGAAGCTCTATGGAGGTCTGCACATCTTGTCGTCGTCGACCGGTGCGCTTATCGTGCGTATTCAGGGGTCGTCGTCAAGTGGGTTCGGTGCTGGGAAGTTCACCAGTCACATCGCCTTCACCAGTCAGACATCACTCGGTGCACAGTGGGCAACGCCACTGAGTACGTCGACTATCACATCAACGCACCGACAGTTCTGGCGAGCAGAGTGGGGCATGACGACAAGTGGAGAGAGTTACAAGTTCCTGCCGTGGATGGGCATTCAGTAGAGAGGTAAGAGACGATGGCTACATTGGTCTACACAAACGCATTCATTCAGATCAACGCGGTTGACCTGTCGTCGCACGCCGAGTCTATAGGGCTGAACTATGCCTCGGAGATGCAAGACGAGACAGCGATGGGCGACAGCACGCGAGTTCGCAAGGGTGGACTCAAAGACTGGTCCATCGACGTCAACTGGCATCAAGACTTTGCGGCGGCATCTGTCGATGCCACGTTGTTCTCGCTGGTTGGCACGACGGTGTGCGTGGAGATGCGACCGCAGAATATCTGTTCGACGGCGATCAATCCCATCTTCAGCGGCATCGGTGTCATCGAGTCGTACAACCCGATGGGTGGATCAGTCGGTGCGTTGCTTGATGCGCCCACGACCATTCAGTCAGCGGGTGATCTGTCGAGAGCAACGGCGGCGACCTAGTGCAAGCCACCGGACACACCGGTGAGCTTCGCTTCAAGTATCAGGTCGCTGCGCGTCTCGGATCGTGGACGGTGAAACCGGTGACTGGCACTGCCGGTCATCGGTTTCGTGTCTCTGCGACCGTCGTGGCATCCATTGACCCGTGGGTGTCTCGACGTCCGCTGGATTTACGCCTGACGTTCGGCACGTCTACATGGGTCTGGCACGCTGTAGACCCGCCTGATATCGGCACGCGCATCGACCTTGAATTGCCACACCCACCCACCATCATGCAAAGGAGCGACTGATGTCGAATCCGTGGTCCGTTGAGCCGGAGGAAGAGAAGGTCGAACTAGTCTGGAATGACGGTGATACAGAACGCGAGTTCTGGATCATGGTCAAGAAGCGACTCACGATTGGCGAGAGCCGTCGGATGCTGAAGTCGATCAGCAAGGTACACAGCAAGCTGAAGAGTGGAGGACGAGAGGCTGAAGCGCCAGAAGCGCAGTTCGACTGGACGGAGTACTCGTTCGCCAGAGCGATGACTTACATGATCGACTGGTCACTGGCTGACGACAAAGGCAACAAGATGCAACTGAACCGCGCCAACCTTGAGTCGTTGAACCAAGCGGTGTTCGACATCATCGATAAGGCGATTGACCAGCACGACACGAACGTGGCGGAGCGTGAATCAAAAAAAACCAACGCTGGTGGAACGACGCCCAAGCCGACATCAGCATCATGAAGCGCATGGGCTGGTCGTGGCCGGAATACTGTGCGCTGCCGGTCACGTACCTGCCACCGTTGATCGATTACATCAAGCGGTGTGACAACGAACAACGACGAGCGAATAAAGCGAGACGACGGTAACTGATCATGGCTGTGAACGCAGGACGTATCGAAGCGATTCTTGATCTGAAGAATCGCATGTCCGCCAAGCTGCGAGCGGTGATGAAGGATACCGACACGTTTCAGAAGAAGATGGACGAGATGGGTCAGAAGGCGACCCGTCTCGGCGGTGCGATGACGGCTGGCATCACCGTGCCACTGGGAATCATCGCCGCTCAGTCAGTCAAAACCTTTGCCTCGTTTGAGAAGGAAATGTCCGGTGTCGCCGCTGTGACCGGTGCGACTGGTGAGGACTTCGGCAAATTAGAAGGACTCGCTAAGAAGATGGGTGAAACCACTATATTTACAGCATCGCAGTCGGCCGAGGCAATGCGGGCCTTTGGGCTTGCTGGTTTCGAGACAGACGAGATCATGTCGGCACTGGGTCCAACGCTTGACCTTGCCGCCGCAGGGTCAATGTCGATGGGTGAGGCCGCCGATGTCGCGGCGAAGGTGACGAAAGGCTACGGCATCGAAGCGGAAGGCACCGCACACGCGATGGACGTCTTGACCAAAGCGTTCACAACATCGAACACCAACCTCTCCGAACTTGCTGGCGCATTCAAGATGGTCGGTCCTGTCGCCAAGACGGCTGGCGTTTCCTTTGAGATGACGACGGCTGCGCTTCAAACGATGGCCGACTCAGGCATCATCGGCACAATGGCTGGTCGTCAGTTGCGTCGAGCGATGTTGCGTCTGGTCAACCCGCCGGGAGAAGCGGCGAAGGCGTTGGCGAAGCTAGGCGTTGAGACGTCGACAGCCAGCGGTCGGATGCGACCGTTCGACGAGATTGTGTCAGAGCTAGAACCGCATCTGCAGAATACGGCAGCGATGGCCGAGATCTTCGGCACGGTGGCGATGCCGGGCATGATCGCCGTTCTGGAGAAGGGCACCGGCGAACTGCGAAAGATGACCGCCGCGCTGGAAGACTCAGACGGCACCGGTAAGCGTATCGCTGACACGATGGTCGACAATCTTGCTGGCGCGTTCACGCTCCTCAAGAGCGCAGTTGAAGGCGTGTGGCTGGCTATCGGCAAACAACTGGAACCAGTGTTGCGTGTTCTGATGGATGTATTCACTCAGGTGATGCACTTCGTCTCAGGCTCATTGATTCCCGGTTTAGCCAAACTTAACCCGACGCTGAAACTCGTGGCGCTGGCATTGGTGGCGGCTGTTGCTGCTGCCGGTCCATTGATTCTGGCCTTCGGTATGCTCGCACCGTCTCTTCCGGCGATTGTTGCGGCGTTCGGTGCTGTCGCTGGTGCGATCAGTCTTCCGGCGATTGCCATCGGCGCACTTGTTGCCGTCTTGGTCGTGTGGTTCGCCAAGCAGGAGCGCGTACGGAAGTTAGTACTGGCTGTCGGGAAGGTCTTGATCGGTCTAGGTAGAATTGTTGGGATCACTGTTGTGGCTGCGTTCAACACGCTGGTCACAATGATCGAAGAGGCGATGGATACCATTGGCTTATTCATCGATGCAATCAGCTTTGGATACGCTGGCAAGGCGCTTGATCTGCTGACCAAGGGACTCGACATGGCAGGTGATGCCATGATGAACCTTGGCAAGAAGACAGACGATATGGCCGACAGGGCCGAGGAGTTACGAGGCGCAGTCAAAAAGCTCCTCACTGGCGATGCGTCGATGGCGAACTTGCGGAACATGTGGTGGCAACTGACGAAGACGGGAGCAGGCACTGATGAGTTATTCAGAGAGCTAGCTCAGTCAGCGGTCGACCTTGCCGCTATCACCGGCGAAGATGTGCCAGATGGTCTGGCCGACTTAATAGATCGGCTTGGTGTGACGTCTGATGTGTTGACCAACGATCTGAACCCAGCAGTCGTAGAGAGCGACGAGAACTGGCGCAAGATTGCGACGACATGGCGCGAAGGCACCATTCCGCAAGCGCTCGACATGATGACGGCGTTGCAGTCGCTTGGTGACATCACCAAGTTGACCGAGGCCGAACAAGACGCGCTGAACGACACACTGCACACTGCGATGCAGAAGTACGATGCACTCGGCGAAGCGGTGCCGCAGGACATCATGGACACATGGCTGGCGACCTTGCAGACGCCAGACGTCGGAGGTCCGATCAAGATCTATGGCGACCTTATACAGCCGCCAAAGCTATCAGACATGAAGGGCTGGTTTGAAGTCGGCGGTCAGGTCTATGCAGACTTCGAGAACGGGTTCAAGGATCAGATAGGCACGGTCAGTCTTCTCGACGCGGCACTCGCGCCACCGGCAGCGTTCCCAGAGCAGATGTACACGACCGGAAAGCGTATCGCATCCAGTCTCAAGACAGGGTTTGTCGATGTGATCTCGGCTATCCCGCAGACCGTGCTGGATGCGTTCACCGGCGGTGGTGGCATCAGTGGTGCGCTGAAGGGTATCGGCAGCATGTTCGGGTCAATGATTGGCAGCAACATCGGCAGCGAACTGGGGAAGAACATTGCAAAGAGCGGCACCAAGATGGGCAAGGCATTCGGCCAGATGTTGGGACCATTGCTGGGCGCGGTGGGTGCACTGGCTGGTCCGCTCATCGGTGCCATTGTGAAGATGTTCAAAGGCCAGACCACGCAGGAACGCATCGCTGAAGCTGTCGGTGAAACGTGGGGTCACGCCATCAGCGATGGACTTACAGAAACGATTGCCGAAACAGCAGACGAGATTGGATCGGACTGGGGCGGCATGATGATGCACCTCGCGGAAATCTTCAAGGAGGCTGGCGGAGTCATGGCGTTTGGCTTGGAAGATGCGATTTCCAAGACCAGAGATCTCTTCAGTGCTGTGGAGATGGGCACTCTGACCGTCGAGCAGGCGCAAGTATCTTTCGGGTCTGCGTTCAGGGCGATTGCCGATGAAGTAGTGGCGAGCGGTGAGGTAGCGAATCAGCAGTTCCTTGAACTTCTGGAGTTGCAGCGACAGTTCGGTTTTGAGTCTGTGGAGGTGCTGGAGTTTATCAGCCAGCAGAGTGAGCGTGTGTTCACCGGTCTCGCGGCGATGATCGTGCCACTGCAAGGTGAGACGGACGCACTGACTGCACGGTTCACCGCCAATGCTGACGCCATCAAAGCGAACGAGGAAGAAGTCACCAAGCTCACGACGGCCAGAGATGAACTGGAGCAGGAGACTGACGAGTGGAAGGAGGCCGATGAAGCACTGAACGCGGCTCTCACAGAGCAGACCAGACTCGCTCTGGAGTTAATTGGAATCACGGACGATCAAACCGCTGCCGCTGGCGAGAACAAGGCGGCGTTGGAAGCGTTCGGATTGGTTGCGGTCGGTGCGTTTGGTGCTGCGGTCGAAGCGGGTCTTGGATTTGTCGAGGCAGCGAGGTTATCCGAACCAGCCATTAGCGCTATCAGCACAGCGTTTGAAGCACTTGGTCTGACCAGCGACAACGTCGCGTTCCGGCACCTTACCAGATGGAACGAGTTGATCTTGCAAAACGAAGGCTTGGTCAATTCGGTCGATGCGTTCGACGACGTGCTGGTTGGGTTGTCACTCACTGGCGGTCTGACCGGAGAGGCGCTGGAGGCGATGGGGTTGCTAGCTAATGATCAGTTCGACCGCTTGATTGCGGCTGGCTTCACGCAGAACGAAGCGCTGCTCATGATGGCACCGAACATCTTTGCGCTGGTTGACGCCTACGAAGCGTTAGGCATCCCGATTGACGAGGACACGCAGCGACTCCTCGACATGGCTCTCGCGAACGGCGCAGTCAGGCCAGAGGATCAGATCGACGGGTGGCAACTGGTCACTGATGCAATCGTCGCACTCGGCTCGACGCTTGAAGCTCTAATCTTGAAGATTGCTGGCGTGCCGAATGCCGAGGTTGATGTGGAGTACGACGACCCGGGCCACTCGCCGAACATTCCACACCGCGTCCGAGTTGAAGTGGAGTACAGAGGCGAGCGCAGCGGTTATGAACCGCCGCACGGAGGCGGCGATCAGGGATACGGCGATTTCGCACACGGCGGCGTGGGTAGCTTCGGCAGCGGCACGCTGGCGATGCTGCATGGACGCGAAGCGATCATCCCACTGGAAGGCGGTGCGGTGCCGGTCGACATCAGTGGTGACGGTGATGATGACGCGATGTTGTCTGAATTGAAGGCACTCCGAGAAGAGATGGAATTGTTGCCGGTGCATCTGCGAGACGCACTGATCACGAGTCAATAACGATGCCGACCGTGACACCGACCGTGACGCTCAACGCCTACTTTTCTGGTACTGGGTCAGCATCCACCGACATCACGGCTGATGTGCTGTTAGGTGTGCAGCCGTTGCGTGGCAAGTACGGCATCTCAGGCACCGGTCCCACCGCACGAGTCGGTCGCACTGGGACGCTGACCTTTGCGATGAACAACAGCACGTCAAACAGTGGCGGCGTGCAAGGCTATTACAGTCCCGGTCATACCAACGCGAGAACGACTGGTACCGTCGGGTGGAACTTGGGATTGATCCTGTCGGTCACGCTGTCCTACGGCGGGACCAACTACATCAAGTTCATTGGGACGCTGACAGATGTGAAGCCTGACGCTGGCGCGTATCAACGCCAAGCCGTGCGGTGCACGGTGCTGGACTGGATGGACGAGGCGGCACGGTCCAAGCTCAAGGCGCTTGCAGTGCAAACCGGTCAACGCTCCGACCAGTTGGTCACGACGTTGGTGACGAACTCCGTTGGGCGTCAGCCAATCGCGACGGACTACGACACCGGACGGTCGACCTTTGCGTATGCACTCGACAACCTCAAGGACAACAAAACCACGGTCCTGAAAGCACTGTCCGATGTGGTGATGTCCGAGATGGGACACCTCTACATTCGCGGCACGACCGATGCCGCTGGTGCGAAGGGTGGAGAACTCCGGTTCGAGAACCGTACCGCTCGACTGGCGTATGGCGTATCAAGTCATACGTTCGCCAACAACATGGTCGAGTTAGATGCGCGACAGTCGCGCAAGGACATCATCAACCACACCTACGTCGTCGTACATCCGCGAACGCTCGACACCGTGGCGACCGTGTTGTGGGAACTGACCACTACCGAAGTCGTGCCAAGTGTTGAATCGGGAGAGACGACCACGATCATCGCGGAGTTCACCGACAAGATCATCACGGGTGTGGACTTCGGCGCGTCCACATCAACGACCGCACGAGGCGCACAGGTCGCCACGACCAATCTCACCTCTCCAGCGAGCGGAACGGACTGGATTGCGAACAGCGCCGCCGATGGTAGCGGAAGCAATCTTACGTCTGACATTGCCGTCACGGTTTCCACGACAGCGGCGAACACTGCAACACTGCAACTCGTCAACAGTGGCGCAACGAAGGCATACCTGACGACGTTACAGGTACGAGGCATCACGCTGAAGGATCAAACACCGACAACGGTCGACGATGCAGACGCAACGTCTATCACCAAGTACGGCGAACAGGACATCCGCATCAACATGCCGTATGAGTCCGACCCTGAACTCGCATTGGAAATTGCCAAGTGGCAGAACGAAGCGACGAACAGCGCACGGTTTGTCGTGCGCTCGATGGAGATTGCCGCGAACTCCAATGCCACGCTGATGGAGCAGGCGTTGCTCAGGGAACCGGGAGACAAGATCGGCATCGATGAAACGATGACCGGTCTGGATAACGATGCGGCATGGCATGTCGGCACGGTGGGTGAGAGTGAGCTTGGCGAGACGACCTACCTCGACTACGACCCGAGTGCTGGTGACTTCTTCATCCAAGGCGTGACGTTCACGGTGTCGTCTGGCAACATTCTGAACGTGAAATGGAATCTCAAACCAGCCGATCAGAGTGGCGCATGGATTCTGGGCGTTGTGGGTGCATCGGAGTTAGGCGAGTCTACGGTACTCGCGTGGGATATCTAGGAGTCGATCATGGCGTATTCAGATCCTCGTACTTGGGTAACAGGTGAACTCGTGACTGCGGCGCTGATGAACGCCCAGCTGCGGGACAATCTCGACGCGGTTATCGAAGGGACAACCGGCGCGTATGTGAACGCCGTGACGGGTCCACATGCGATTGGCGGCAGCACGGTCGACTATGTGCGGCTTGGTTTAACCGGTGCGTTCACCTCTGGTGGTGCCAGCACCGTGGCGTTCGGGACTTATACCTCTGGAGTACTGACCGGTCACAGTGCAGACTCTGCGGCCATCGCTGGCGTCAAATTGAACAACTCGATTGTCACTGCTGGCAATTGCACGACCATCGCGCAACTGTGGGTAAGCGAACCACAGATTACGGTCGGTGCTGGTGCGGTCACGAACTCGGCTGCGGTCTACATCGAGGGCGCTGCTTCCGAAGCCACGAACGATTATGCCCTGTGGGTGGACGCTGGTGCCACGAAACTGGACGGCACGCTAGGCGTTGGTGGCGCGACAACGCTGGACTCGACTCTCGGGGTTGTGGGGGATGTCCTGATCGGCACCACGACCAATCACGGCGGGCGGGTGAGTATCGAAGAATCGAGTTCGACCACGAACGCTCTAATCCCGACGCTTGTTGTCAACGGGGTCACGACTGGGACTGCTGCGACTAACGTCGGAACCGGGATCACGTTTCTCGGTTCCAAGACTGGAGCGGACGATGTCGAGTTGGGCCAGATTGGATTTCAAAACGGGAACGTTGGTGGCGCGTTCGGGGATTTCGTGGTCAAGAACAACCCCAATGATGCGACCGTAGAGCGTTTCAAGATCCGGTCGGATGGCTTGGCGATTCTGGCCACCAAGGGGCTGACATTTAACGCCGAAACCGCCGACGCCAACATGCTCGACGATTATGAGGAAGGCACCTGGAGTCCCGTGCCGAATGGATCGACTGGGTCCGCCGGAACCGCCGCAGATAATCTGGCCGGAAGTTACACCAAAGTTGGGAGACTGGTCGTGGCGACCTGTTACGGCTACTTCACCAATCTCGGATCGTGGACTGGTGACGCTCAAATTACCGGTTGGCCGTTTACGCACGGTTCCGGCACGGCATCCTATGGAAGCATCGGGCAGTTTCCGTCCACCCTTGTAGACGCAGCGATGCGGACCGCCGTCTTTCCCGCGGGCGGTACTATGGTGAATTTTCGCAAGGGTTCTAAGCTTGACGTGGTGGTGCCTTTTAGCGCGTGGACGACTGGGTCGGGTCTTGCTGTTACCATTTCATATTATACCTAGTGGAGGCTAAGCACGGACAGGAGGGAAACATGGCTATTACAAAAACCATAGTGCAAGACAGGATCGAAGTGCTGGAACTAGGTCCGGTGCAGGTCAGAACGGCGACGGTTATACGCGAGGACGGCGTGGAATTGACGCGCACGTTTCACCGGCACGTACTTGTTCCCAGTGACAAGCGATCTGGTAGCTGGGAGGACACAGACATCTCTGGTGAAGATCCACGTGTGCAAGATATTTGCACTGCTGCATGGACCCCAGAGGTCAAAGCTGCCTACCAAGCACAGCAAGATGCACTGAACGACTAACCAACCCAGAGGAGGATAACGATGCATGAGCAGCAACCGACCGATGAACTGCCGAAGGTCACGATTGACGACTTGCTCAAGATGATTGGCGACAGGGATGTCACCATTCAACGGCAAGGATTACTCATTGCACAGCAGAACGCACGGCTAGCTGAACTCGACAAGAGCAACGGCAAAGCCAGCGATGTGACGACGACGGCATTCGACACCAGCACGATGGCGAGTACGACGCAATGAATTGGGTGAGCGCAATCGTCAGATGGATTGCAAAACTCTTTGAAGGGAAGGAGTCGACGTGCCTCCCGGTGCCGATTGATCCGACACCGCCGACAGTTTCGCAACCTGTCGTCGTCGACTCTGACCCTTCACTAGCACCAGACCCACCACTAGACCCACCTGTCGTCGCTGTAACGCACGATCTGCCAGTCTTAGGTGTGCGACATCAGTCGCGGTTCTTTCACACGCCTGACGGTGCGGTGGTCGATTATCGAGAAGCGACCGCGATGGGGCTGTACCGTCTCTGGCTGGATGACGACCGAGCCAAAGTCGATGCGTTGCTGTCGTATTTTAAGCGCCGGAAGATCAACGCGATTCGACCGCTGTTCAACCTAACCTCTGACTACTGGATGCACCTGCACCGGCAGAACTCGCACGTCGATGACGGCGATTACTTCTGGGGTCAGTTGGTGCCGTTCATCAATCACTGCGCCTCGTTTGGGATCTACACCAGATGTTGTCTGTTCGGCGGCATTGAGCGGTTCGTCGGTCATCAACTCGACTGGGCGCGACGACCGGACGTGGTTAGCGATCACCCTGACGTCATTGCCAAAATGCACGCGTACACCGAGCAGTTCGTCGGGACGACCCGCGACCTGCCGTCCGTGCTGTATGAGGTCGCGAACGAGCCATCGCAGATCGGGTTCGGCTACGACTCGTCTGTGGTGCGACAACTCGGCGAGCGCATCAAGACACTTGCACCGCATCGTGTGATGAACTTCGGTGCGGCTTGTGACGAGGACAATCTGTACTACTGCACCGCACCGGCTGATATCTTCGATGAACATCTACGTCGCATGGACGACTGGGACTATCTGGCGTCGTGCAAACGTCTCATCAATCAGTACGGCCTAGACCAGAAGCAGATGCCGTTCATCTCTGGCGAGTTCATGAACCTTGGCAACGTCACCAGACCGGGACGGTCGAACGCTGACGGCACACCAAGCACCGCGACGGCGTTGTGTTCATCGGCCATGCTACGACTCAAGCGTGCCATCCCAGCATTCCACGCGCACTGTCTGCTGGTGTGTGATGTGCCTGACCCTGCGACTGACGCTGCGCTCGTGGCGTGGTCGACAGGACTCGACCTTATTCCGATGATGTTTCCAGGCAGTGGCTGCAACGGACATTGGACTCATTGCTCGCCGTTCGACCAAGATATTTTCCCATCGCACGATTCTCAGCACGATACATGGGACGGACCGATTCGCATCTTCGGCTTAAATGGCGCTGACGGCTATCTTGGCGTCTCGATACGAGAACCAGCGGGACACAACCTTATCGCTGACAGACGACCTATTGAGACGGTGCACTTGGAGCAGTGGGGCAAGTGGCAAACTCGGATCATCAGAGCATGACGACGGACGGTGTGACGTGGCGGTTTCCGATGCGGTCGTGTCGCGTCTATGACTC
>Ga0256381_1000003_pt1 | contig 36019 bp, 48 predicted proteins | sample LS1160viralmetaG_FD_189070 | JGI IMG/M metagenome (GOLD analysis project Ga0256381, IMG submission 189070) | Seawater viral communities from deep brine pools at the bottom of the Mediterranean Sea - LS1 1600m | ecosystem: Environmental > Aquatic > Marine > Bathypelagic | place: Mediterranean Sea...
TGTGGATTAAGTAGGAGGCACTGAAATGACTGAATATATCAAGATTAAGAGTAACGGATTCACGAAACGGAAGACACTGGTCTACCGGGTGGAGAAAACACAAGAGCATTCCATTCTGGGGAAGTGCTACTACGGACGGCGAGTAAGGGCCAACAACCACCTTCAGGGATTCGGGCAACAGAAGCTAATCTGCACAGGTAGCCAGTTCAAATTTAGCCGATACGAGTTGGTGACAATCCAGGACTAAGTAAAGCGAGACGGGCCAGGTTGAAAGGGCTCCTCTAACGAGGGGCCTTTTTTTCCGTTCAAGGTGCTACACATCACGTTAAATACTCTCTTGACTTTCCAAATTCGTGCCTATTATAATTGTCCTGAAAATCTTTTATATTAGGTCGTGATTATGACAGGTCCTGAGCTGAGAGCACGTGCTAAAGCATTATTGCCTCCTACTCACCCTTCGCATGGCAGGCCTAGGGCGGGAGTGATGGCCCGCCCTGGGTCTGTCGTGTTTCAAGACGATGCTCACGAGCGTATGAAATATGCTCGCTCGTTCAATCCTAAGAATCACGACATCCCGCTGCCGCCAGTGAGAGACGTGCCACGGACTATCGCTGAGCGCCGTAATGTGAAGGGGAGACCTAGGGGCGAGAGGTATACACAGGAAGAGATTATCGACGCGATAGAGAATTCAGGCGGGCTCAACTATAGGGCCGCTGCCCTGCTAGAGTGCGCTCCCAGCACCCTTTACAATTACATCCACAAGTATCCTGCCGTTCAAGAGGCATACATCAAGTCTCAAAACGGCATCACCAACATGGCACGTGAGAACGTGGCTGTCGCTATAGCTGATGACGGCAATCTGCCTGTAAGCCAATGGTGGCTCACTAGACGGGCTCCCGAATTCAAGCCTCAAGCTGACATAAATATAGCGACGGACGTTGTGTTCCGTGTAGTGTATGACGATGAGCAGGTTGAGCAGGTTATGGACCATAACGACCAAATTATTGAGGGACTAGCAACGAGGATAGATTGAAACCTTTACAGCTTGCACTAAGCCTGATTCCCGTGGCAGTCATCGTGATTGGCCTTATAGGCTGGGTGGTAACTCTTCGGGGCAATATAGACGGTGCTCTGAGCAGCATAGAATCTCTTCAGGAGTCTCAATATGACGATACTGATCTGACGGAGCGGATTCAAGACTTGGCCCTACAGTCTGAGGAATCGCTGACGAAGCTGATGTGGATTATCGACGAATACGGACCCGCAATCGAGTCTATCAGGGACCGTGAGCTAGATACTGAGATGGCTGATAAAGTCTCCGATGTAGTGACACGGCAGGCTGTGGTAGAAAACGAGATGAGGCAGATTATGTCCGACCATGAAGGATTTGCGGATGTGCTGCGGGAACTGGGTGAAGCTGGGCTGATTACAGAACGACGACAGTATGGGAATTATGGCAAGTGACAACTAAATCAGTAACTGTGCGATTACGGGCCCCTCATGAGCACCAACGTCTAATTATGGACTGCGGTGCTCCTCGTATCATAGCACGTGCGGGTAGAAGAGGCGGGAAGACAGCGATGTCGGCAATGATATCAGTGCAGGAATTCCTGAATAAGAAACGTGTGTTATATGCAGGTCCAACCACAGATCAGTTGGACAGTTATTGGTTTGAGGTTAAACGGGCTCTAGCTGAGCCCATAGATGCAGGGATTATTGTCAAGAATGAGACGGACCACACACTAGAGGTGCCAGGCACAAAACAACGCATACGTGCAAAGACTGCATGGAATGCTGACATGCTACGAGGTGACTACGCCGACTGCCTCATCATGGACGAATGGCAAACATGTGACGAGGCAATGTGGGAAGTAGTCGGCCAACCAATGCTGCTAGATAACAACGGGAGAGCCTTATTCATCTACACCCCGCCGTCGATGTCTAGCAGGAGTGTGTCCAAAGCTAGGGACCCACGGCACGCAGCTAAAATGTACGAGAGGGCGAAGGCCGACACGACGGGCCGCTGGCAAGCCTTTCATTGGACCTCGCATGAGAATCCTCACATTAGCAGGGACGCGCTGACAATCCTCGCCGACGACATGACCTCTATGTCGTTCCGCCAGGAGCTGCTGGCTGAGGATATCGACGAAGTCCCAGGTGCTCTCTGGAGCCGTGCGATGTTGGACAACACTAGAGTGTCAGCGGCTCCTGACCTAGTCCGTGTGGTGGTCGGTGTGGACCCAGCTGTGACTAGCACGGCGCAGTCTGACGAGACGGGCATCGTGGTAGCTGGTGTGGGAAGTGATGGTCATGGTTATGTCCTAGCTGATGGCAGTGGTAGGTACCACCCTGATGGATGGGCCAGGCGGTCCATCTCGCTGCTAGAGCAACACAATGGCGACCGCATAATTGCGGAGGACAACAACGGCGGCGAGCTTGTAGAGTCTACTATCCGCACCGTTAACCCGCACGCTCCGATAACCCGGGTTCATGCGAGCAGAGGGAAGGCAGCTCGTGCTGAACCTATAGCAGCGATGTACGAGCAGGGCCGTGTTCATCACGTGGGGACGATGAGCGAGCTTGAAGATCAGTTGTGTAGCTGGGAACCTATCTCAACCCATAGGAGCCCTGACCGTCTGGACGCACTGGTATGGGCTTTATCATCGGTGATGTTGAAACGTAGCAGTTGGAGGCCTTTATAATGTTTGACCGCCTTAAATGGGCTCTCAAGGCCATGACGATAACCTTCCCTACGAGCACGACGGGGTGGAGTCTGAAGTTACCTAACACAGTCTACGACTATTCAGCTACAGTTGGAGACGGCCGCAGGTCTGATATAGTCATGGCACCTGTGCGGTGGATTATGCGAACACTCCCAGAGGCTCCCTACACACTAGCTAAAGTCACACCCGACGGCGACGAGGCTGTGATAGAGCACCCGTTCCTGGCCCTACTAGATACTCCCAACCCGTTCTATGACGGCCACATCATGATGATGGCTCTGGCTGCGGACTTGGCGCTCACAGGTAACTGCTATGTCCAGAAGCTGAGGAGCAACGGAGGCGAGCCAGTCCAGTTGTGGTGGATACCTAGCTACCTCATCACACCCCGCTGGCCTGAGCACCCTACACAGGAACAGGTAGACGACGGCAGTGCCTTCATTAGTCATTACGACTACCAGCCCGGCACAGCCACGATCAAGCTAGAGGTTGACGACGTAGTCCACGTGCGGGAAGGCTTGGACCCGAATAACATTCGCATAGGAGCTTCGCCGTTAACCTCACTGTTCCGTGAGATATTCACAGACGGGGAGGCGGCCAACATGACTGCGGCCCTATTGAAGAATATGGGAGTGCCAGGTCTCATCGTTACACCTAAAAGCGAAGACAATCTACCGACCCAGGAGGACGTTTCTGAGACAAAGGGATTCTTTTCTCGTGCATTCTCAGGTGACAAGCGAGGCGAGCCACTGGTCCTGGGAGCACCGACGGATGTACACCAATTTGGTTTCAACCCTCAGCAATTGCAGCTGAAGGAACTGCGGAGGATACCTGAGGAGCGTGTCTCAGCGGTATTAGGGATACCAGCCATCGTTGCGGGTCTTGGAGCGGGTCTGGACCGTTCAACGTTCGCTAACATGGCGGAAGCACGTGAGATGGCATACGAGTCCAACATCATTCCTACTCAGAGGCTATTCGCTGCGGCCTTCAGGCGGCAATTGCTCAGAGACTTTGAAGACATCACGCTGTGGAAGGTAGGTCACGACCTCACTGAGGTACGAGTCTTGCAGGAGGACGAGAATAAGCGGGCGGAGCGACTGCGGATGGCATTGAGCACAGGTGCGATCACCGTGGCAGAGTACCGTGAAGGACTGGGTTATGTGGTGGATGATACTCACGACATATACCTGCGACCCATGGCCGTGTTAGAAGTTCCCGTGGGTGGATTAGTGGCTCCTCCGCCCGTACCACTACCACCTGAAGAGGAAGAGGTTGAAGGGGTCGTGGACGAGGAAGATGATGATGTTGAGATTAGGAGTCTCCAGCTGAAGGAATCGTTGTCCCTCACCGCTCAGCAGCGCCGCTTCATTCTCATGATGCGACGTAACGAGGAGAGGCTAGAGGCTCCGTTCGCTGCTCGTATGGAGGAGATATTTGACAAGTTAGGAGATGATGCTCGTGTAGCATTCGATTCAGTGTCTCCAGTGCTAGCAGGTGCGGGTATGGGCGAGGTTAAACAGGGGGAGGATGACCCAGCACTGGTCCGTCAGATGATGACACGATTGAACATCACTTCGTTCACAGCTGATAATGTGACTCCCGTCTACCAAGCTCATTATAAGTTATCAGCTGAGACAGTGTTCGGCACAGTGAACGAAGCATTGGACCTAGAGGCATTCCTAGATGACCCTGTGGCAGAACGGATAATGCAGACAGGTGGCAAGCGAGTTGGGCTACTGGACCTCACTGCGAAGACCCAGGCCAGCATGTTTCGAGCCTTATCTCAGGGCAGGGCCGCAGGAGAGTCTACACGGGAGCTGGCACGTCGCGTTCAGTCACAAGTGAGTGCGGGTCCCTGGGCTACTGTCCAGCAGCGGGCTACGGTTATCGCTAGAACGGAGACTAAGTTTGCCACGGTGACTTCGTCGCTGGAGGCTTATGAGTCCTCGCCTGTGGTGAGAGGTATCCAGCTGCTAGATGCTCAGCTAGGTCCAACGGATGACATATGCGAAGCTCGAAACGGCCGCATCGTGTCTATCCAGGAAGCTCAAGATGCGATAGCAGAGGAACATCCAAACGGGACACTCGCTGTGCTGCCGCTAACGTAAAAAAAGGGACCCCTTTTCAGGAGCCCCTCCGCAGACTCAGCTTACCTTTAAATTACCAGACCTTCCTCTGCTCCCCGATAACCCGTCATATAATCGTGATTAGCTGGCAGGGCCGCCTCCAGACCGTTATGGAAATCGTGATAACCTAGTACCTGGAGATCAATACGTTCCTGCATAGTCATTAGAACCAGATCACCTTCAATCGCCGCATCGTTATCCAGACCTTCCCTACCTATAGCGTCACCGTATTCAGTCATCTCATCGCCTCCTAACCTTTACTACAGCAAGTGTCGCACATATACATGCATTGGTCAACCTATTTTACATTGGATTTGCGGCGGATTTCAAAATCCGTTTTCCGGGAGAATAGTAGAATATGGTCCAGCCCTATAGGTATCGCCGCTGTGCTGTATTGACGACGCGACAATTGCTAAAGTCGATATTCTAGAGACTAACCAAACGGCGGAAAAGTCTCTAACAACTACTACAAACTTCGCTATACACTCTATTGACTAGAGGCGATGCTAGGATTATCCTCCACTTAACCACTACGAGTAGGTGAGAATCATGCCTATAGGACCGTTTGGCTCATTCGAGGAATGTGTATCTCGTATGGGCCAGGAAGACGGAGTGGACGACCCAGAAGCATTCTGCGGTTGGTTAGAGGATCAATCCGAATCGGTGCCAGGGGTAAGGAAACAAATGAACGGTGTAGAGCGTAAGGTTATTGATCTTCAGCTAAAGGAAGACGGTGAGCCGGGCGAGTTTACGGCTCGAATAGCTACCTTGGGAGTGATAGATGCCGACGGTGATGTCACCCAGCCAGGAGCATTCCCGCCAACGAAGGATGTCCTAGTGTCCGCTTACGGCCACGCTTCCTGGGAAGGTGCACTCCCCGTAGGAAAGGCCACGATACGCGAGGAAGGGGATAGTGTTATCGCTGCTGGAGTGTTTAATCTGGCCTCTGCTATCGGGCGAGACACCTACGAGACAGTCAAATTCTCTGGACCTATGCAGGAGTGGTCATACGGTTTCAGGGCAGTGGATTCGGTGCCGTCTAATCAAGATGGTGTGGCGGTGAGACTGATACGGCGGGTGGACCCGTTCGAGATCAGTCCAGTGCTGAAGGGTGCAGGAGTGGCGACTTCTACCCTGGACATTAAGTCCACGGATTCTACCTACGGGGACAACGCGAGCCGCGTGCTGGCAAGCGTCATGTCTCTCGTTGATCGCAGCAAGTCGCTTGCTGACCTGCGGGCGAAGGAAGGTAGAGTGCTCAGCACAAGTAACCTGAACAGGCTGGTACAGTTGCGAGCATCGCTTGTCGAGCTTGAAGCTGAATTGGCTGGGCTACTAGATTCAGCTGCTCCTAGGGACAATGAAAAGTCTGACGGCAGGCGCATTAAGGTAGAATATCTGAAGTTGATGGCTCGCTATAATGGCGTGGCTGTCTAGGAGGAACGTTGATAGACGTCAAACAACTCACACTGAACCAACTCAATGATGCCTGGGCTGAAAAGTCTCAGAATATACACGGCATCTACGTGGAGGCCGGCGACACTCTGGACTTCGACCAGGTCAAACTGCTCACAGGCGACAACGAATCCAAGGTGGCTGAGCTGGGCCGTATGAACGAGGAGCTCAGTGCCATCGTCGTTGAGCGGGAACTACGACTAGCTCACGAGGCTAGCCGGAAGGCGGCGGATGAGGCTCTGAAGCCCGCTAACGGCATGCAGCATCCAGGAATAGAGTCCAAAGCTGGTTCCCGTTTAACTGTAGGTGAAATGTTCACGGACAGTGTAGCGTACAAGTCGTTCATGGGCGGCCAGATGGGGACCAAAGCTAGTCTAGGTGTAGACCTCAAGGCAGTGTTCCGCACAGGTGCTGGCTGGGACCCTGAGGAGATTCGACTGCCACGGGTCGAACTAGACCCGCAACGGCCGATAGCTGTGGTGGACGCCATTCCAATGTTGCCGACCGCACTGGACAATATTCGGTATATGGAGGAGACCACGTTCACCAACAACGCTGTGGAGACTGCGGAACAGACTGCGACCACGGCGTCTGATGCTATCGGTGAAGCTGCCCTGGCCCTCACTGAGCGGAATAATCCTGTTGAGTGGCTGCCAGTATTCATTCCGGTGACTATGCAGCAGATGGAGGATGTGGCCGGAATCGAGGCTTATGTCACTCAGCGACTCCAGTACATGCTGAGAGCCCGTCTGGACCTCCAGGTAATCCAAGGCAACGGTTCGACACCGAACATTCGAGGCACCAACAATGTCTCAGGAATCAACACTCAGGCTAAAGGCTCAGATGCTACGCCAGATGCCATCTACAAGGGACTGGACCTGGTGCGAACAGTCGGGTTTGCGGAGCCGTCAGTGATATTCGTTCACCCTACGGACTGGCAAGCGATCCGACTTCTGAGGACTTCTGACGGCATCTATATATTCGGGAGTCCCCTAGATTCTGGCCCTGAAAGGATCTGGGGAGTGCCTGTAGTGATGTCTACGGCGGTGCTACAAAACACAATCACGCTGGGAGACTACACCAACTTCGCTGCCCTGTATACTAAGCGAGGCATCGACGTCTCCGTGAGCGACAGCCACAGCTTCTACTTTACCAGAGGGCTGCTCGCTATCCGTGCGGACATGAGAATCGCTATGGTCCATTTCAGGCCAGAGGCGTTCTGCACCGTAACAGGTGTCTAATATGGCAGGCGGCGGGTGTCCCATGCACGCAAACCAACCGGCCCCGTCGCCTGACCACACAAATTCGTAAGCGATGGAGGCGATATGCCTATCATTGAACCAAGTATAGACCAGGTCAGACAGGGCAATATGCGGCAGAGGTCGCAGAAAACCCAGATTACGACGGCTCAGGTGCTAGCACTCAACGCGACGCCGATTGAAGTCGTGGCTGCGCCAGGAGCGGGGCTCATAAACATCCCGACCCAGATTCACTTGTTCCTCGACTACAATTCGGCAGCGTATGCCGGTGTAGCTGGAGGAGAGGACTTAACATTGAATTACACTGGCGGTGTTCAGATGATCGCTGTAGAGGCCACGGGGTTCATAGACGCGAGTGCTGACGATCATGCCTACGGCAACGTGGCGGCAGGTGTAGTCGGTGAGAGCAAGACTCCTGTGGTTAATTCAGCGATGACGTTAGGGTTTCTCGTAGGAGAAGTTACAACGGGTAATTCTCCACTGGAAGTGGAGGTTTTCTTCAACACGATCGTGGCTGATCCCGTAGCATGACGATGAAGTTACGCCCCCAAATCCTGATAGCGATGCTCTGTGCAACGGTTTTCAGTTGTTTCGTAGCTTGGATGGGATACAAACTGGAGGCCATCGAAGTGCTGACGGCCGTTGTGGGCGGAGCATTCGGGTTCCTCGGCGGCGTCGCGTTAAAGCTATTGGATAACGAATAGTAACCGGAGGATATCATGACGACCCCTACCAAATGTCCTAATCACAGCTACTTCCGACTAGCAGACGGGAAGCTGTCGTGCGACGCGTGCGGTCGGCCACCTGAAGATGGTGGTCTAGTCCGTGTGTACTCCCGGAATAAGTCCTCCTCCATAGAGGACAAAGAGACGGCCAAGCCTGCGACGCGGCGAGCAGGCAAGTAATGCCCTACAGCTTTATATCTAGGGACGCTCTCAAGGATCGCCTAGGCGACACATTGACGACAGACGATGTGGCTTATCGGGCGATTCTTGAGGCTGTCTCCCGCCGTATAGAGCATGAGACCTCGCAGCGATTCCAGGTCCATACAGCCACGAGATACCTATCTGCGACATGGACCAACTCGCTAATGCTCCGCACGGGGATGCTATCTGTCACGACGCTCAAGACTGACGATGACGGGGACAGGACATACGAGACTACATGGGCCACGACAGATTATGACCTGATACCGTTGAATGCTGTAGGAGACCTACAACCGTTCACGAGTATCGATGTGGCTCCCGCTGGTACAAAAACCTTTCCCGTCCACACTCGCAGCACTGAGCTCGTTGGTTCGTGGGGATACTTCCAAGACCTTGAGACGGTGTCGTCAGCATTGAACGAGGCTTTGGATAGCTCAGAGACTGCCGTTGACGTAGTGTCTGGGTCAGCTTATGAAGTCCTACAGACGATTCTGATCGACACTGAGCAGATGTACATCACCGCCATATCAACGAACACTCTCACCGTTGAACGAGCCGTTAACGGAACGACGGCAGCGACTCACGATAACGGAGCCGCTATCCAACGGTACAGGTATCCCTCTCCTATCGTCGAAGCGACTGCAATCTCAGCGGTGAGAATCTTCAGGAGGAAGGACACTCCGTTTGGAGTCGTGGGCGGCTCAGACCTCAGCTTTCCTCGAAATATTCCTGAGATGGACCCTGACGTTAAGAGACTGATTTCACCGTATCGCAGGACTGTAATGTCCTATGCTTAAAATAGACTCCAAACAGGATTGCAATACTATACTGGGTATGGTATCAAAACGTCGTAAAACCCGCAAAATCGGAATGCACCAGAATGCACTGAGAGGCGATTTAAGCGGGGTCGTGTATGTCGGTCAAACCATCTGCAGCGGGGCGGAGTAATTCGTCACCACTAATTGAGGGATAGTTAATATTCCATTATGCCTAAAGCACTTGAGATAAAATTCGAAGGTTTGGACGATATAATTAACAAGACTCCCGCCCGATTATTGACGGAGCCGTTGAAGAGATTCTGGGAACGAACGACTCTTACAGTGGTCAGGTTTGCCAGATTGAGGGCTCCGTTCAAGACGGGTAGACTACAGGACAGTATCACGAACCGTATGGACGAATCGCCTATTCCGTTATGGGGTGCGGTAGCGACTGGAGTCACTCATAAGGGAGTCTCCTACCCCACGGTGTTGGAAATGAGCACCCGGACTACTTATAGGGCGACCTCTCGTATGGGCCAGCCAACTGAGGGTTGGTTCACTAAAGCCAGGGACGTGGATGCCGCCAAAGATATTGATAGAGCACTCAAGACTCTAGGATCAGAAGTTGGAGAAACGTGGCAACAGTAGCAGCTGTACGAACAGCATTAAAGGACAGGCTGGCAGCGATCACTACTCTCAGAGTACACGATGTGATGCCAGATGCTCTAGTGTCTCCGGCAGCTGTTGTAAGACCGCTATCAGGAGTGTTCGCCTCAGCTCACGGAGGCTCTCCTACAACGACATTCGAGGTTATAGTGATTGTGCCGCTATCTAGTCTACAAACAGGGCAGCGGGTACTTGACCCCTACCTGGAGGACACAGGGTCCTCTAGTATTTATGCGACTATACGAGCAGACCAGACTCTAGGAGCTGTCGTCAGAGGTACACAGGTGGCGGGATGGCGGGATTACGGTAGTCTAGTCATCAACGGTGTGGAGTATCTAGGAGCTCGTGTGGACGTGGAGGTAATGCACTAATGGCTGTTTTCGGGTCACCTGACGTAGGATTTGTGCTGTTGGGAGGTCGCAGTATAGCGGGCGACCTCACTGAAATACAGGACAGCTTTGAGGTTGTACTAGAGGAAACAACACCGCTAGGAGCTTCAGATGATACATGGGCTAGTGTGGGAGTCCGCAAGTACGAGGGCACCCTAAGCGGCATCTACTCTGATTCAGGGATACTCACAGCCTTTGAGAGTACAGCCGTTCAACCATTGATGTATGCACTTGAGGGCAACACGATAGGTAACGAGTTTGTTGGTATAGACGCGATTAGGGCGGTCATCACTCGACAGGCTACTAGAGACGCACTGCATCGTTTGGAAGCCTCGTTCAAGGCTTCTACGCGCATGGATAAGGGTGTGATCCTATCCACTCATGCCGCACGAGCGACAGCATCCACGACTGCAGGAGTAGATAACGCGGCAGCGACGACGGCAGGTGGAGTGGCCTATCTGGGAGCCTCTGTGTTAGCTTTAGGCGGTTACACCAATGTCGTCATTACTGTGGAGGACTCCGCAAATAATTCGTCATTCGCTACTATAGGTACCTTCACAGCGATTACGGCTGTTCCAGCATCTCAAAGGCTCGAGATAACAGGAACGATACGAAGGTACACACGGACTCTGGCTACCTTTAATGGCTCAGGCTCGAGTGAATCCGTAACAAGTGCGGTTGGTTTAGCTAGGAACTAATCAGGACAGGAGGGCATCATGGCTGTATTCGGGTTTCCAGACCTCAAGATTGAATTGGACGTCTCTGTAGGCGGTGCCTTAGGAGACATATCTGCCTATGTCACCGAAATTGGCGGATACTCTAAGGAAGCTGTGCTGCAGGAACTGACAGCAGCAGGGGACGACGATGATAAATGGGGGGCGGTCGGCATCACTCGCAAGAGTGAAATCGTCCTCACTGGTCCATACGATAACACTGCGAATAAGCTCGTGGCGATTACCAAAGCGGCGTCAGCCCTAGGTGGACTCAGGACCCTTCAGCTCACATTTGACCTTGGCACAGCGGCAGACGTGGAGACTGTGGAATGTCTCATAGCTAAAGTTGAACGGAATCCTGCACGAGACACGTTACATAACTATGTGGTGACGCTGCGACCTACAGGAGCTGTGACGTAGGATGGCCCTGATTGACAAGTCTCCCAAACGGTTCGAGATACCTCACGAGCCGGGCGAGTGGGTCGAATTGAGACTCCTATCAGGAGCTGAAATGGACTCATCTCAGGAATCTGCCACCGCGAAGATGATGGCTCGAATGACTGATATACTGTCGGCCATGAAATCCGTCCCGCAGACGGAATCCAAGCCAGACGACAGCATAACAGCGAGGCGAATAGCTTACGACCCGACGATACTATTAGGTCATGCGGTGCTAGCTTGGTCGTATACCGCTGAGGTAAATAGTGAGACCGTAGGACAGCTGGATGCCGTGACACGAGACTGGCTTTGGGAGACTATCGTTGAAGAGAATACCCGCCCCCCAGTGTCGTCGCTTGGTGGAGAGCCTGCCTAGAGTTAGGCAAGCTGCCACCTGAGATGCGATACATTCAGAATATCGTAACGGTGGGTATCACGCTGACATACAGCGATTATCAGACCTTGCCCGCTGTAGTATGGAACGACTTCCTACTATGGCGGGAGGCTGAGATAGAACGTAATCGTAGGAGCGAGACTGGTTAATGGCTGCCGAACAGGAATTGACTATACTGATGAGGGCGAAGGACGAAGCGTCTGCCGTCATTGGTAAGGTCGGAAAAAACATTCAGGCTCAGCAAAAGCACTTCAAAGCTGCAGGGATGGCTGTGGCGGGTCTAGGTGCTGGCGTGGAGGCTCTCGCTCGTAAACAGGCTCCCCTCGTTGAAGCTACTCGCAAGCTGGCCGTCCAGACAGGATTCAGCGAGGACGCAATCCGGGACATGGCCACTGAACTGTCCAACGCTACCTTCCCTCTTGACGAAGCCCTAGAATTGATGAAGTTAGGGTCGCAGCGAGGACTTGAAAGCGAAGCTGCACTAACAAAATATGCCGCATTCTGGGATACCATTGGGGATGCCACCGGACTGTCTTCAAAGGCTCTCGCCGAATCGGCGACAGGTCTGGAAACCTTAGGTGTAGCAGCGGGCGAAGAGGAGGAAGTGCTCGCAGCATTCGGCCTCGTAATGTCAAACGGTGCAGGAGATGTTCAACAATTCCTGAAGATGATTGAAAAGGTAGCGCCTGACCTAAAGGAAATGGACATGACGGTCGACGAAGCTGCTCAATTCTTCGTCGCTATGCAGGAGGAAATGGGGCTATCAGCCAAAGTCGCTACGACCGAATTCAAGGAAGCGCTTGAAAAGTCGACCACCGGCATCGCAGGAGTCATGGAAATCCTGGGCTTGACTGAAGAGCAAATGGCTAAATACCGGGAGGAGCTGGCCAAATCGGGAGGAGTCGCTCAGGAAATGGCCGACGCTCATGCGAGCACCAAAACGGTACTCGAGGGGTTTGAGTCCAAGATGAAGGACTTGGTGTTTCAAAACAGCGAATATATTGAAAAGGCTGCTCAAATCGCTCCTCTCCTCCTCGTGCTTGGTCCGGCTATGATGGCCTTCAGCGCAATAGCCACAGTGGTGACGGCGATTACGGCAGCCATGACAGGAACTACAGGTGCCGCCACGTTCGCGTTTCTAGGACTAAACATTGCTATACTGCCCTTTACGGCGATTGTACTAGGAATAATCGCTGCAGTCGTTCTAGCCATCGTGATTTGGAAAAACTGGGACAAGATAATGATTGTCCTCAAGAAAACCCTGGAGGCTCTAAAGACTACGTTCAAGACGGTGTTCGACTTCATCAAAGACATTGTGTCCAAAGTATTCAGTGCGATTACCGCTGTCTATGAATCCAAGTTAGGCTGGCTGCTACCAGCTGGGCCATTGGTTAAGGCCATCTTGTTCCTCAAGGACAACTGGGATGAGATATGGGGCAGCATCAAGTCTACGTTCAAGACCGTGACCGATGCTCTGACCTCTACCTTTAGGAGTGTCAAGGATGCCATCTTGAGTATCTGGGACGGCATGGTCGTAGGCATTAAAGCGGCGATCAACGGTGTTATAGGAACGATCAACGGATTCATTACGAGCGTCAACAACATTAAGATTAGTGTGCCGTCAGTATACATTCCTCCGTTTGGACCGACTGTAGGAGGATTCAGTATCGGCATGCCTCAGATTCCAGAGATTCCTACACTGGCCAGAGGCGGCGAGATTATGCGAGCAGGTCTCGCAGTCGTTGGTGAGCAGGGCCGTGAATTAGTGTCTCTACCTCGTGGCGCTGAGGTGGCTCCGTTATCTGGACGTGGCGGCATAGCCAGCATCAATGTTACGGTGAATGTCCAGGGCAGTGTATTAGGAGCAGAGTTATCTGATATCGTAGCTGAAGGTGTAGAGGAAGCTCAACGCCGTGGCACTCTAGCGATGGCGAGTGCTGTATAATGGCTAGAGGAGTGTACAAGTTTGAGGTGGACTGGGATCATGACGGAGCGTATGGGAACGCGAATGCCGATGTCACCGCAGATGTTATGTCGACCTCGCCGTGGACCTGGGGAAGGGGGCGGGCTGGAGACTCTACACTGACCCAGAAGTCTAACGCTGGCACGTTGTCGTTTGTACTGAATAACTCTGCAGGCAAGTATTCTAGCTTCAACACTAGCGGTGCACTGTATGGGAAGCTCCTCCCAGGTCGTCGTATCCGTGTCAAGATGGGATTAACGAGTGCCACGACCCTCGTGTGGTCTGGTCGTCTGGACAGTATCGTTCCCGATGCTAAGCTATACAGTATCACCACAGCCAAATTGAAGGCATTCGGTGTATTAGGGACCATAGCAGCAGGTAAAGCGAGGACATCTAGGCGCACGGACATTCTCACGTCTGCTGCCATAGGTGTAGTGTTAGATGATATCGGATGGCCTGCGGGAGCCCGGGATATCAACACAGGTCAGACTACTATGTCATATTGGTTTTTTGGGTCCGTCAAGGGGTCGGGAGCGCTATCAGAATTGAGGAAGGTAGAGGACACAGAGTCTGGTTGGATACGTGAAAGCGAAGCGGATGAGGTAGTGTTCGAGGATCGTCATTATCGACTCTCAGGAGCTCGCATAACGAGTCAAAAGACCTATGCTGACGACGGTACGGCAGGTGCTATACTATATCAGGATATTCCTCAGAGTGATCCTGTGAAGGGCGTATTCAATAAAATCATAGCTGAGGCACCCAGCCAGAGTCTAGCCTCGTTGGCTGTGCTGTGGACGTTAGGGGCCACAGGAGCTGATAGTCCGTACATAGGCACAGGGGAGACTCAACGATTCATAGCTGAATATCCTACTCCTAGTGCGATCAATCAGGATATAGGAGCGGTGTGGACGACCTCTGCGGCGACGACGGACTACACATTCAATACGGCATCAGACGGCAGCGGTACAGACCTGGTGGGTAATCTCACGGTGTCCGTGGTAAAAGCACTGGATATGATGGTAATATCTATGGCCAACGGTTCTGGTGACCCAGGTGGATACCTGACCAAACTGCAGGCCAGAGGGACGGCTGTCCAGGCTGGAGCAGCTCAGAAAATAGAGGAGTTCAATCAGGATAGCATAGACACATATGGCGAGCGCGAGTTTCCTATACCAGCCAAGTTCCTACCTAGTATGCAGGAAGCGGTAGACTATGCACGATACGTGCTCGCACTTAATAAGGATGTGTCCCCACGGATGAAACTGCGATACCTAGCAAATGCGGACGATGCTCATCTCACTGAAGCCTTCACGAGAGGTCTCAGTGATCGCGTTACAGTCAAGAGTAACGCTGGCACATTCCTAGGTATCAACGAGGATTTTTTCGTTGAGAGTGAGCATCATGATGTTAGAGACGGCGGGGCCGCTCACTGGGTGACTCTAACACTATCGTCAGCTGAACAGACGGGCCGTGTGATCGTGCTAGATACCGGACCTGGACTAGACACAGGGATGTTAGGATACTGATATGCCAGATCGTTTACCAGACATCATTGTAGAGCATTCCACGTGGACGCTACGTGAGCGGAGAGACCTGCCGATGCGGGAGTACCTGTCCTACTATTACCAGCGGAACGGACTGGGAGAGGCTCCGGACTCATATACTGAATTAGGTGACTCGTTGTACGCTTATGTGAGCAGCGGCAGATGGCTCGTTGAATGCCCAGTCTGCCGAACGGCTGCCGTGGCAGACAGTGTCGACCCGCTGTTCATCTGTCCCGGTTGCGGAGACGGAGGCTGGCACGAGGTAGTGTTTCCTGAGAATAAGAGGGACATCGAGGATACATTGCTACTTAGACGGGGATTCAGAGACTTCGCGCCCTCTAGGAACTGGAATGTATCTCAGACTGTAGACGACCTCGTCGCAGAGAATCTTGATCACGGCATAGGAGGATAGGTTATGGCTTGGACTACTCCGGCCACACGGACTGTCGGCCAGATTCTAACAGCTGCATTTGAGAATGCTCAGGTGCGAGACAATTTCAATGTGACTGCACCTGCCGTCTTAACAACGGCGGGTGATATACTGTACGCTTCCGGCGCTAATGCTCCGGCCCGGTTGGCGAAGGACACCAACTCGACGAGGTCATTGACCAATACCGGCTCCAGTAATAATCCGGCGTGGGCACAAGTCGCCCTCGCCACCGGAGTCAGCGGAACATTGCCGGTTGGGAATGGTGGGACTGGGGCGACCACGTTAACCGCCAACGGAGCTTTGGTTGGCAACGGGACTTCGGCCATCGCATCGGTGGATATGTCCACCAAAGGCGGACTTTTGGCCGGGGACGGTTCCGGGAATCCGTCGGTATTAGCTGTCGGTGGAACGAATGACCATGTGCTGACCGTGGACTCCGGGGAGACGACCGGGATGAAATGGGCTGCGGCGGCTGGCGGTGGCGAGAGTATGACCGTGGAGACTTTCGAGTCCAGTCTATATTCGGAGGGTATAGCGCTGGCAACTGGGACGTTATCCGCCACGCCGAAGTGGATCATGGTTCTGGTCACTGCTGCGAATGGTAGTGATTCCTCGGCCAATGCTGGTTGGTCTGTGGGATTTGCTACTGGGACCGGGACGGCCGCGAAAAGCATCGGCCAAACCATCGCCAATGCGGGTACACCCGGTAGTGTCGAGGTGACAGCGGACGCGAACGCGGTCGGAGGTGCCCACGATAGCTCTATAAGTGCCGGAATAACGACGACGTTTGATGATGACCTCGACGTAACCGTGTTCACGAAGGCCGGAGGGGTCACGTTATCCTGGTCGTCAGTCGTGGGTTACGCCCGAATAAAATTGATCGTGATTGAGAGCGAGTAGATGTCGCATATATTTTATGAAAAAACGATCGACCCTGCTATATTTCATGTTTGCGTATCAACGGATAGCGAATTCCAATGCAATAAGCCCATCGAAGGCCATCTGTCAGAATTACGGGACAACGGGATGTTATTAGAGGGTGGGCTGGATGTATCTCCCGGCACCGTATCGGTGGGTGATTACGTCACTATCGACGGGAGCAACCTGACAAAAGTGGCTAAACCCGAGACTCCCGAGGAGACTGAATCGAGACTGGCGGATGAGGCGGCAGCGGTCACCTTAAATGATGCGCGGGAGAGGCTGAAGGCGGTGGACTCGGACGGCCTCGACCCGGTTATCGCGGATATTCTCAAGGCGTTACGGTTATAAGATGGAGAACCTGTCTGGCTTGGCCGAGATAGTCGGACCCATCGGAGTCCTGAGGAGTGTGGGCTGTCCGCCTCATCACTGGATGATAGACGAGGCTGATGGGCCAATGAGTGAGGGCAGATGTATTAAGTGTGGCAACGAGCGGGCCTTCGCTAACAGCCATCCGCAAATGGACTATAACGGCAAGCAATTAGGATGGCAGGCTAAATCAAACTTATCACAAAAGGACTAAATATGACGGTTCCCGTGATACTGGCCACGTTTGCAATCTCAATCACCTTCGCCGGAGGAATAGTGTCCTTCATGGTCCTGATGTGGCGTATTGGCAGGTGGCAGGCTAAGACGGAGGGACGGGCACTACTATATCTACAGGAGATGAATAATATCACACGGCGACTGGATACGATCAACGGGAACCTAGGAGAGGCGCATGCCCGTATTGACATGCATTTAGAGGGCCATTAATACTCTTCCCCTCCTCTTAGACCTGAACGAGTTTCAAAGGCCTTTAAATCGCTTTAGAATGCATTGTGAGAGTCGCTAGAGTATCACCCATCCCTCTTTCAACTCCTCCCATTGACAGTTAAATGTTAGACTGCCCTAGGGCAGACATTCAACCGGTCACAGGGTGGATGTCCTGGGTGCTTGCCCCCAACCGCAGGCACCCAGGGAAAACTATCAACGAGCTCCCTGCGACGACAAAAAAGGTCTCCGTTTCAGGAGACCTTTCAACCTGGCCCGCTTTAACCCTACTTCCCGCAGTAGTGGAGTCCAGGCTTGTCCCAGTTCGTCGTTATCACACATCCGCACTCGTGCTTAGGCTTACACTGGAAGCAGGGATGGCTGGCCGCTCGTCCTATATTGGCCTGGCTCACTGGTCCGCCCCGGCTCCCGTGGACAGTCGCTAGCACCGTATGTCCGCAGCTAGCCTTTACATCAACCAACCTATCCGACCCTCTTTGTCCTGCCATCTTATCATCTCCTATAATCTTGATGTAGGCACCTTATACCACATATATGCATTGGTCAAGCCTTTTCACATTGGATTGTGAAGTCCGTTCCCGTCTCCGTTGTACTGACAACGGCGGAATCCGTACTTGACTTTACTATATATTAGGGTATATAATCTATCATCCATACAAACTACACCGTGAATGGACTACTATGCCAGCATGGAAGGAAGCGGAACGTCGGGTCGCCAAGTTTTTAGGTGCATTTCGCACCCCGTTATCTGGCTCAAACAGCCATCTAACGTCGGGAGACATCGTGCACCCGACCATCTACGCTGAGGTCAAATACCGCAAACGGTTCGCTGTGCTGACCCAGATGGTCCAGGTGAGGAAGTTGGCAGCCAAAGAGAGTAAGGTTCCCATCATGGTTTTGCAGCAAGCGGGTCACAAGAGGCGATACTATGTGGTCGCTGAGCAAGACCTGCTAAAGCTATTGGAGGCGGTGAATGAAAATCTCTCCTAGTATCTCTCCCACCCAGCTGGACACCTGGACGGACTGCCGTCTCAAGTGGCGGTGGGGCAGAGAATATTATCCGTTAAGGCGGTCCGCAGCATTGGACCTAGGTATAGGACTTCATGAAGCATTGGCCAGCTACTACACCGACGTGATGCAGGGATATAACTCTGGGAATAGTCTGGTGGAATACTTTTCAGCCTGGGCTGATGAGCAGCTAGCGGCATTGGACAGCGATAGCTTTAGTCACGACGACGACCTCAAGTCTCTTGTTGAAATTAGGACGCTGGGAATAGCTATGCTCGAGGGATACACCAAATTCTATGCGAAGGACGATTTTGAGGTACTAGCTGTCGAGGAGACGGTGACCCGCCAGCTACCTGGAACGGACTGGGAGGTAGAGGGCAGGTTGGATGCTATAATCCGTGTGGGTGGAGGGTATATGCACGGAGTCTATGTACTAGAGCACAAATCATTCAGCCAGTTGGACACTGAGCACTTGAACAGGGACCACCAGTTCGTGGCTGAATCCTGGCTGGCAGAGTCGCTAGAATTTGGCCCAGTGAGAGGAGTGCTATACAACGGACTCCGCAAACAGATTCCTAGTCCACGAGTCAAGAATCCGCTGTTTGAGCGGCACCACATTGAGGTTAACGGAGCCCAGGTCAAGCACTGGCTGCGAAGGTGTAAGTCTATGCACGATGCTCTTACACGAGGAAAGCTGGCGATATATCCTGAGCCGTCCACTATGAAATGCCGCTTCTGCCAATTCAAGTCTCCGTGCACGGAATACATGAGGGGAGGTGATTCTCAATTCCTACTGGATACTCTATTCACTACACGAGAGGAGCGCAATGGCCATCACGACGATTAAGCCACCCAAGCGAACTGAAGCACATTTCAACGGGATATTCTACGGGCTCACAGGCGTTGGCAAGACCCAATTGCTCGGGTCAGCAGAGGATTGCGAGGCCACGAGCCCGATGCTTCTGATAGATATGGACGGGGGACTTCTGACATTAGCGGGCCAGAATCAGGATGTCGTTCGCCCCACCAACTTCCCTGAGCTTCAGGATGTATACGATCATCTACGAGAGGACAACACCAAGTATAGGTCAGTAGGCATCGACACACTAACGGAGCAGCAGCGAGGTATCTCTATGGGGAGCATACTTGGTGAGATAGACGAAGACCTCGCTTATAACGACCTAGGTAGGTCCACGGCTCCTAGTCGGCAAGACTGGCTCAAGTCTAGTGTGCACATGAGGAAGTTTATTAGAGCATTCCGTGACCTGAGCTATCTGGAGGACAGCGAGAAACGACTCCACGTATTCTTCACAGCGGGCGAGCGAACGGACGAGAGCAGGTCTATAGGGTGCCCTTCGCTGCCTGGTGTACTAGGTATTGAATGCGGAGGCTACGTGGATGTCCTAGCGAGACTTGTATCTACTACACGAGAGGTCGGCGAGACTATCCAGGAGGTGAGATACCTACATACACGGGAGTATGAGGACGACGAGGGGGTGAAATACCTAGGCAAGAATCGCCTGGGATTATTGGGCCGACGAGTAACGAATCCGACCATGGATAAAATCATGAATAAATGGCTTGCGCCATAGTAGGAGATGACATGCCACGATTACAGTATAATCTGGATGATATATCGGATGCTTTCCCTGAGATACCTGCGGGCCGTCATCGTGCCCAGCTCACGACATGTGTCAAAGGGGTGTCCAATAACTCTGGCCAACCTGTGCTGACCTGGACCTGGACGATTCAATCTGGCGAAGCGAAAGGGTCTACAGTGCGATCCTGGACGAGTCTACAAGAGCATGCCCTACAGGGACTCAAACAGCATCTGCTAGCACTAGGTCTCAAGGGCTCAGTAAATCAATCCACAGACAGGCTCATCGGGAAGTCCGTGACCTTGGTAGTCGGGAAACGGGAAGGGACCACTAGGGCAGGCGAACCAGCTATGTTCGACAGTGTACTAGCGTTGCTGCCTGTAAAGGCTTCTGCTCCGCAGGACGATGACGATGAAGAGGAATACGACGACGAGGACGAAATTGACGGTGAGGAAGACGAGGAAGATGAGGAAGAGGAGCCCGAACCCGCTCCGGCGAGACGGCGTCGCAGGAGTCCAGCAGGAGCTTCTAGCTCACCTGAACCCGATGACGACGACGGGCTCCCGTTCTAGCAATGGATAGACTAGACATCGCTCTCAAGTATCTGAGCTTGGGGTGGGCCGTTATTCCTGTTAACGTGCCCACTCGCAGCGGATGCACGTGCGGGCGAGCAGACTGCCAGTGGCCTGGCAAGCATCCTCGCATCCTGTGGCGAGAATACACTCGTCGCTTGCCTACTGTGGACGAAGTGACTGATTGGTTCGGGGATACCTACTACGAATCCAATATAGGAGTCGTGACAGGACAGGTGTCTGGGATAGTCGTTGTGGACGTGGACGGACCATTGGAGGAGTATCGCAAGCTAGGTATGCCCCGAACACTGACCTCTGCCACAGGTGGAGGGGGCCGTCACTATATCTATGCATGCGATCAGGAAGTGAGGTCCAGGGGAGCGATGGTACAAGGTATAGACCTCAAGGCTAACGGCGGGTTCGTTGTCATGCCGCCGTCTGTTCATGTTAGCGGTGAGAGGTATAGATGGCTGCGACGGATGGCTCCGGTACCACTGGATATAAGTCTCATACCTAAGCACAACGGCACCGCTAACGAGGACCGTCAATGGTATCACGAGCTACTGGGAGGAGTCTCCAAAGGCGATAGGTCATCATCCGCTGCTAGACTAGCGGGGCGATATGCTAACCTGGGATTGTCGACTGAAGAGACTCATATGTTGATGACGAGATGGAACGACGCGAACGACCCGCCGTTGTCTCATTCAGAGTTAAAGTCCACAATTATGTCTGTATACCGCAGACATGCCGACTCACTGAACGAGTTGGTTGAGAGACTGGTGTCAGGAGATTGACATGGCACAAGTGAGTGTTCCAAGCGAGTTCATGACGACCTCTGAGGTAGCTGCGAGGTTACATGTGCACAGGTTCACGGTGTATATGCTACTGAAAGAGGGCCGTCTGCGAGGTTTCAAGCTACGACACGCGTGGCGTATTAGCAGGGAGGAGTTTGACAGATTCACAGCATCTGAGGAGGTAGTAGAATGATCAATATCCCATGGGGTGAGATAGATTATCGCCTGAGTAGGTTAAACCTAGCAGATATAAAAGTTTGGGGAATCCCAAGGGGCGGCGCAATCGTGGCAGGTCTAGCTCGTCACTACGGGGCCGTGGTCGTAGGGACTCCTCAGGAGGCTGAGCTGGCTCTGGACGATGTAATCGACAGCGGCGCAACAGCTAAATTGGTGAAGGATAGGTACGGACTCCAGACAGTGGCATTGATTGATAAGCTGGCTGAGAATATAGACTCGTGGGTGCAATTCCCGTGGGAGGAGCCAGCTATAAATACGGTGCCACTGGACACCTACGAGTTGTTGGCTGGCGTATATAGGTCAGCGTACACAGTGAAATCTGGGAGTCGCTACACGACTGTGAACGAGTTGACCGACCAGATTCCTAGCACACGGCCAGAGGTATTGCGAGCAGCGACTACGGCCCTCATCAGCCTGGGACCTCTAGCTGGTGCCACGAAGGTTCTCACGGAGGAAGACAAGGGCGCGATTCTGGCAAGTATTGTCAGCTATGAGCTAGACCTGCCATTAGCTATAGCCCGCATGTATCCATACGAGATTCCTGGTGCGCTAATGGTCCCCATAGATATGGAATATTTCAAAGGGCACCTACTAGCTAATGGTATTGAACCTGGTGACCGCCTTATGATTGTGGATGACACTCTGGCCACGGGAGGCACAATTATAAGCCTATGCAAGTCTGCCCTGTCCGTAGGAGCAGAAGTCGTTGATATTCGGGTGGTGACTGAGAAGCTAGGCAGCGGCGGTCGCCAACGTATATTCGATGAATTAGGTGTCATCGTCAAGGCAGCTATAGGAATTCGCATAGATGAGCACGGAGCGATCAGTGTTGAGGAGCTGATGGAGGCTGCTATATGACGAGAGTGTGTATTTTAGGTGTAGGGGTAGTCACCGCATCAGGTCGCACCCTAGATGCTACATGGGCCAGTCTGATAGCAGGCGAGTCCAGTGTAGCTCCTCTGAGCTTTGGAGACTTGAACGGTCATGTGATAGCGACGGAGACGTCTGAGAATCGCTTAGCAGACCTGGCTGTAGAAGCCTGCGACCAGGTATTTGCTCAGGTACAGCGAGGTAGTATCTCCGTGGATGCTGTATGCATAGGTTCATCGTCGGCAGGATTCTCAGACAATTCTGCCCCGAACAGTCTCGTATCTAGGGTGTCAGATTATTACGGCATACCTAACGTATGCCAGATCAGCCAAGCCTGTTCGTCGTCCAGCTATGCTATAGCGACGGCCGTAGACCTCATTCGCTTAGGAGATGCTCAAGTCGTGCTAGCAGGCGGCGTCGACGAGGTCACTCCCAGTGTTGTTGAATCGTTTGATGCCTGTCGCATATATAGTGATATGTGTCGGCCGTTCGACACTAATCGTAAGGGTGTCGTGCTAGGAGAGGCATCCGCGTTTTTTCTACTAGCGGATGAGCTGGTGTTGAGGGAGCATAGGTACCTCTCAGCTCACGGGTACATAGACGGAATAGGATTGACCTGCGATGCTCACGACCCGGTTGGAACATGGGACGGAGGTATATCTAGGGCTGTCGAGGCTGCCCTGGGCGATGCAGAGTATTCGACGGTGAACTTTATCTGCGCTCACGGTACAGGCACAAGAGATAATGATGCCACAGAGTCTCGAGTGATAACGGGAGTGTTCGGAGTATCCGCTGCTCCGCCAGTAGCTTCGTATAAGGGTGCACTAGGTCATCCTCAGGGAGCATCCGGTGCGGTAGGTTTGGCTCTGGTGCTCCAGGCGATGAAGTCGCACACGATATTCGGGACAGTTGGACTCCAGACGGTAGACGCCGACATTGATATCAAGGTGACGAATACTGCTACCTCAACTGTGATAGATACCGCCTTGGTGCTATCATATGGGTCATGGGGAACGAATTCAGCCCTCGTTGTGAGTAGGTAATGACGAATATATACATGACAGGGTACGGAGAATCGGAGGCGGTGCCAGCTCACGGGAGGAGAAGCACCTCGTTCAGGTCCACAGTAGAAGCGGCTGTGAGCAATGCCGTGGGTATGTCGGGAGATAAATTCGGGATGGGATCAGTGGGTTCCAGAGGTCACGCAGACACCGGAATCGTGTTTGTGACTAGGACAGGCGAGCGGTGGCCTGAAGTCTGGTGGAAGCTAAAGGACGAAGGCAAGTCTGTCACACCTACCCAGTTTCCTGGCATCGTTCATAATGCTGCTCCGGGGCAGATAGCTATTCGCTACTCGCTGACGGGCCCTCATCTAGCTATAGTGGACGGGGATGCTCTGGCGCTGGCAATGATTCAAATACGAGCGGGTAGAGCAGCGAGGATGATCGTGTGCGGACTCGAGTCTCCTCACAATGCTGTCAGCCTGGTCATACAATCTCGGAGACGAGAGGGCCAGAGGTCGTGCATATTAGCGGACATCACCCACTTTGCGCCGTCCACGTCTAACGGATTCAGGCGATTGGCCTACCACTACAAGGAATTATCCGATCATTTCGAGAGGAGTAGCGAATGACTTTAGTAGATGCTGTCAACGATGTCGCACGGGAATTTCCAGACTTGCCAGCCATAGTGATTCCCGGCGAAGGCACAACGACGTATTACGAGTTGGCCTCTATGGTGCGGACACTCTCCTACGAGGTCAGGAATAGCTATAGAGCAGGGACGATTGGACTTAACCTAGGCACCGCAGTGGAATATGTGGGCAGTTTCCTGGCATGCCTAGACATAGGATATAATGTGGTGCCGTTTCCACCTAGGATGAGCGACAAGACTCGCCGCATTATAGAGGCGGACATGGGTCTCACTGGAGTATTAAACGAGAAGCCTAAAGTCGTTGGCATAGGTAGCAGGTCTGTGGCGAGAGGACCGCAGGGCTCAGTGATATACATGACGAGCGGCTCCTACGGCAGCCACAAGTTCGTAACCAGGTCAGCGGATAATCTACTGGACGAAGCCCGCTCAGTCGCTAGTCATCTGGACCTGGGTCTAGGTATGAATGTGCTTGTAACGACGCCGCTGGAACACAGCTTTGGATGTGGAATGCTGCGGGCTATACTCTATGCGGGGGCTACTCTATACACCTGGTCGGGAGAGTCATTCCTAGATAAATTGACCTCGTTCAAACCTATTCTACCATCTATGGACGTCATTACAGGTGTACCGTATGTATTCCGCCGACTACTACACGGCTGGACGGAGGGCGCCCCCTTGAAAGCTCAGTGCTATGCCGGCGGTGAGACGGTCCAGACATCGCTGTCCAGCGAGTGGCTGGCCACGACAGGACGACCTCTATGCCAGGAATACGGATTAAGCGAGACGGGTATCGTCACGTTCTCATCGCCAGGCGACCCACCTGAGTCTATAGGTAGACCCACTGACGGCGCTTATGTATCTATAAGTGACGACGAGCTGGTAGTTTATCGCCCACATCTACCTGATAAGTATTATTTTGGTGAGTCTCCTGAGACATTTAGGAACGGCGGGGTGAGAACGGGAGACTTGGGGCGACTAGAGGATGGACTACTCTATCTCACAGGTCGTCGCAAGAGCATCATCATCGTAGCAGGTATGAAGGCATTTCCAGGGGAGATTGAAGCGGCCATCTGCGAATTCGACGTTGAAGCTGGCATAGAAGCTGTGGTGATGTCGGTGCCAGACGAGAGGACAGGGGAGCGGCCGTATGCATTTGTATCCTCTAGGGGTAACGGGATAGACACATCGTTACTCCGTCAATGGCTCAAATCGCAGCTGGAGTCGTATAAACTGCCAAAAGTTATACATTACATCGAGGAAAACGAGTGGCCTCGCACCGCGTCTGGGAAGGTAGACAGGGAGGCACTGCGAGAGCATGTATTCCGTGCGAAGGGAGGGCGGCTGGTATGATTTACGACGCGATGATATTAGGGCCTACGGGCCAGGTAGGCCGCCATATACTCCGTGAGCTGATGCAACGGACCTCGTCTATAGTCGCAGTCATGCGGAGGTCGTCGGTGTACGAAGCTCAAGACGACCTCGACACTTTAGGTATAGGAGATGTCAGCTGTGTGGACATCGTGCTAGGTGATGCGGTCGACTGCGACCTACCTGATGCCAGGGCAGTATTTAATGCTGCTGGCAACACTAATTTGTCTGCGGGTATTCAGGAGCATTGGGCTCCTAACGTGCTGCTCAACACTAGACTAGCCACATATTGCTCTGATCGTGTGGTGCCATATCATTACATTAGCACAGTGTCTACGGCGCTGTTCAGACGTTATCACCTCCTCGAGACGAATGATCCTATTCCCGATGTTAGAATGACACCGTACACTCTCACTAAGGTGCTGGGAGAATTAGCTGCGACGTCTATAGTGCCTCCGCCTCTACTTCGCATCTATAGAATATGCGATGTGGTGCCAGACCTGCTCAGATTGGAGCACGACTGGAGGAGGGACCATTGGCTGTCTATCTTGACCTGGGCCGGGAAACGAGCTTTTGACGAGATACCGCACACGAGGGACTTCTACCTCGCCACAGGCTCAGAGGTCGGGAAGGCTATCGTGACACTGGCTCACAGGGAACACACCGTGTCCCGATTTCATGTTATAGGGAATCGCTACTACGCGGGGTACCTAGCTTCCCGCTCAGACATGCATATAACCTCGAATAAGGCGGTTCAATACGGTCAGCAGGTTGCGAGGATGCTTTATAGAGGAGAGGCCTGGAAATGGCCTATTGACGGCGATTCCACACGACTCTACCTAGAATCGTTGGGAGTAACCTACCAGAGGCTTAATGACGACTACTGGACGGCGTTCAGGGACTTTACTATCGCTCGTGGGCTATCTCAACGGACGAAGGAAACGGAAGTGAGTTCGCCGTCATAATGGCGACGGCAGAATATCCAGAACGGGGCCAATATTAAAGGGTAGGAGGATAAGTTGGAGACTGTAATTCAGGAACTCGTAAGGCGGACCAGACTCAAGTTGCCAGAGGACATCGCAGCGTTTCATACTCTCCGGAAGGAAGCGTTCAAGGTAGCCCTGTCCACGTACGATGACCGTTCCGTTAGCTATAACGTGGACCATGAACCCATGGATGAGATGCCGTTTGGTGCAGTGTCTCTTGCCAGCGAGATATACAAGAGGGCCATCCGAATGACAGGGATACTCACACCACTACGGGAGACCTCGCTGCGACCCGCTGACATCGAGCGGCTGCTAGACTCATGCATTGATATGATGGTCTATGCCTCGTGGCAGTATGCACTGGTGAGTGTAGCCATTAAGAATATACTGGAGGAATGCGGGGATGACGACGAAAAACCTGATGCATAAGATAGCTACTATCGTGCCCAAAGCTCACCTGGACCTCATAATGAACGACGAGTACCTCATGGCACTCACTCATGCAGCAGACGACCCGCTGTACCTCGAATTCTTCGCTGACCGCGTGGCTGAAGGCAAGTACGTTATCCTTGACAATTCGACGGTTGAACTGGGCGAGCCTGAAGACTTTGAGACATATATCTCCAAAGCGAAGCTCATGGGTGCTAGCGAGATTGTGCTCCCAGACTGGTTCCAGGACGCTGATCGCACTCTAGCCTATATCAAGCCTGGGATAGAAACGGCTCAGCGATTAGGATATAAGGGGCGGTACATGGCTGTCCCTCAAGGATTGACTCACTCTGAATGGATTCATAATGCCAGTGAGATGCTAGTCTACCCGATAGACACCGTAGGCATCTCGTGTAGATACACAGGCATGTTCCAGGGTAGCCGTGCTCTAGCTGTAGGCTTCGTTGAGCATCTACTCCAGAAGCGTGGCAGGACAGAGGTAAATGTCCACCTATTAGGATGTTGGACGAATCCGTTATCAGACGTGGCAATTAGTCTGCCATCCCGCATAATCGCTGGCGTAGATAGCTCATATCCGTCGGTATTTGCTAAATACAATCTGTTATTGACTCCTAACACCAAGCGACCATCCGGCGGAATAGACATCGTGAACGATGTATACGACGAAGCGATATTGGCGACCAATATTGCTACCTGGCAGAGATTATGTGGAGGTATAGAATGGCACGCGAATGTATAGACTGCCCTCTCAAGGACGCCGTTAAGGTACAGGGTAGTGGACTCGCAGAATCCCCTCGCCTGATGTTCATCGCAGAGGCTCCCGGAGAAACTGAGCAACGAACGGGGCAGACGCTAATAGGCAAATCTGGGCAGCTGTTGCGGATGATCCTCAAGGACTTGGAAGTCGACGACGAGCAGTGCTACTTCACGAATGTATGTCTATGTAAGCCTGCTGGCAATAAGACTCCAACGGCTGAGCTGATCAACATATGCTATGACGGACTCATGGACGAGATTGAGTGGGTCCGTCCAGGCCTGATCGTAACTCTAGGGAACGTGGCCGCCAAAGCGGTGGGTCAGTATGACCGGGGAGTGACATCTATACGGGGCATGTATCGTGAGTTGTCCCTGAGCGATGGCACTAGGATAGGTATACTGCCTACCTACCATCCAGCGGCTGTACTCCGTAATCCAGACCTATTCCGAGATATAGCTGCAGATGTTGAGCGGGCCGTGAGGATAGCTGTAAACGGGGAACCACCAGTCACTCCCCCTCCCGTAGAGAATTATCAGGTCATCGAGTCGCAATCAGACTTGGACAGGATATTCCCTACACTCGAATCTGCGAGGGTCCTCGCCGTGGACCTAGAGACGGTGTCCAGGGATGTATTCAACGGCAAAATTCTCGACATAGGTATAAGCTGGGAACGGGAGCAGGCAATCTCTATAGACTGGCAGCTGTTCGAATCGTCCAAGTCTAATGCCAAGCGATTGAGGAAGCTACTGGCGACTGTGCCGTGCTCGTTTCAGACAGCGTCATTCGATGTGCCGTGGCTACAGCACAGAGGTTATTATCCGAATCTAGTATTCGACACTGAGATAGGTCACTGGCTGGTGGACGAACGGATGGGCGGTCACAACCTGGATGCTATGTCTATGCACTACTACGGAGCCCCCTCGTATAAGACCACATTCAGGAAACGATTCGGAATAGGAGCTTATGTAAACGATGAGGAGCGATTCGAGGCTCTATGGAGCAAGATACCAGATTATCCTCGTCGTATTTACAACGCCACGGATGCTGATTATACCTATCGCCTCACGGTAGACCTAGCGGATGAGTTGAAACGGCAGGGGATGCTACCTCTGATGAAATTACTCCTGCGGTCCACACTCCTATACTGCGAGCTGTACCTTGAGGGGATGAATGTTGACCTAGATTACTTGGGACAGTTGGAAAAGGAATTGGACGATAAGGCCCAGGCGGCCAGAGACAAGTTGTTCGCCATAGCACCTCATGTTAATCCCGCCAGCCCGAAACAACTCAGTGCGTTCCTATTCGACGAGCTCAAGCTGCCGTCGTTCGGCGGCGCTCCTGCAGACGGCACCAGAGTAGATGAGAAGCTGATAACCTCAGGTATGAGGTCAGTGGAAGACCCAGAGGCACAAGAATACTGGCGGACAGCCAGGTTGACTCTATACGAGGGAGCAGGGACAGCTGCTGAGGGACGGGGGCTATCGTCTCGCAGCACTGGAGCCGTGATGTTATTCTGGCTGGCTCAGTATCATGAATACCCGAAGCTAGTCATCGAGTACAAGAGGGCAGCCAAATTGAAGTCTACCTATTGCACCGCTATCCGCAAAAACCTCTGGCCCGACGGGAAGGTTAGGCCAGATTATAAACTGGACGGCACTGTCGTGGGAAGGTTCAAGACCTCTCGCCCCGCCCTCCATAACCTGCCGTTCGCCTCTCCCGTTTATAATGTCTACACGGCTCCACCAGGTTATCAGATCCTTCACGCAGACTATAGACAGGTGGACCTCCGAGTTATGGCGTGCTTCAGCGGCGATGAAAACCTCGTTGAATGGCTGAAGCGAGACCCGCACGACGAGGCTTTGAAGATTATGGTCGCCAGTCATACCTCAGCTGAGGAGGTAGACATCATGAAGGTAGAGGACCCTGACAGGTATAAGCGACTACGGGTAGCAGCGAAGATGATCAACTTCGGTATTCCCTACGGGCGGTCAGCTGCCAACTTGGCTCCTCAGCTCAATGTCACTGTCCCAGAGGCCAGGAAGTTTATCAAGGATTACTGGCTGAGACTTCCGAAGCTGAAGATATGGGCTGATGCTCAGGGACCTGACCTCATAGCTAATAACCAGGAGCATGTTAGCATCTACGGGAACAAACGGAGATTCCCGCTCATCACTGACAATCAGCATCGCCTTGAGATACATCGCCTCGCAGTACACTTCCCGATTATGTCGTCGGTGAATTACCTATCTGCCACGGCTCACTTCGAAGTTGTGGACGCACTGCGAGCAGCGGGTATCGACACGAAGGTATATCCGCACATTCACGATTCTATAAATGTCTGTGTACCCGATGAGGAAGTTAAAAGGGCCGCTCAGATTATCGCCGACGTGATGGCAGATGTTCCTCGCAAAAAGGGACTCACGCTCCTCCCGTTCGGTGTCGAGGTCGCTGCAGGATTCAGATGGGGCGACCAACGAACTGTGTATGATAACGGATCGCTCGTGGACGATGCTGTTATTGCATGATACAATACTGACTATGCGATAGTGTGTTTTCCCGCTTTTCCTGATATACGATTCTGTGCATTCTAACACGTTTTAAGGGGGTTCAATTATTTTGTTGAACTAAGGGTGGCGGGGACCCTGAATTCAGTAATTTTTTCTGTGCCTACCCATAGCATACTGGACTCGTGTTAGTATTCCATAATCCATTGCAAAATCCGTTTGAAAACCGCTTGACTAATGCTAGATAATGTGTGACTGTGCCTCCAGATCAAATTTGGGTAGTAGGAGATGCGACTATGGTTAAGACTCAAGAGACCACGATCAACTGGGTAAGCGGCGACGAGCGGGTATCCATATTCACGACTGATCGCTCAGTAGTAGCTGAACTGGAGAAACTGGGATTCCAGGTAGAGACTGAGGGCGAGCACGAGTACATGGTGCCGGTGTCGGCCATCCGATTCTCTGGGACCAAAACCAAAACCGGGAAGGCCAAGCGGGAGCTCACCGACGACCAGCGGAAGGCCATCGGGGTCAGGCTCCAGACGGCGAAGGCGGCCAAATTCGGGATGACTCTCGAGCAGTACAGGTCGCTGAAGCTGCGGCCGGGCCAGAAGCCCACGGACGAACAAATCGTTGAAATGAGTCTGACGGCGGTCCCGGCGACCAAGCCCAAACGGGCACGGAAGTCCAAAGCCAAAGCCTAGGTTTAATGGCTCGACTTAAAGGTCCAGTGAGCGGGAAACTGCGAGCTGGACCTTTAGTGCGGGTCATTAAATTAGTAGGAGGAGCCATCATGCCGAAGATAACTCAAGTCAAAGCTGCGAGAGCATCTGATAAGGTTCGCAAGTGCCGCCAGTGCGGACACGAGATTGCGGTGGGAGAGTCTTACAAGCATTTCACCAAACGGTTCAGCCCAACAGTGTTTTTCTGCTCAGAGCATTCCCCAAAGGGCTCAGACCTGGTCGGCGGGAAGGCGGGAGACCTGATACGAATAGGTGAGGATCTGGAGGAAAATCTGAACGGTGCGGAGACTGTGGAGGATATCGAGTCTGCCCTGGACACCGCTGTGCAGGAAGCCAACGACCTCGCTGATCAGCTCAGGGAATCGGCCTCTAACATTGAGGATGGGTTCGGCCACGCCACGATGATGTCGGAGGAGATAGAGGGACGGGCGGACGACATTGAGACCTGGGTCGGCGAGTTGGAATCTGCGAAGGACGACATAGGCCAGGAAGACGAACCTGAGGAACCAGGCGACGAGCCCGCCAAGTCTGATTTCACCAACGAGCGGGAATACGAGGACGCTCACGACTCGTGGGAGGAAGTAGCGGCTGCTCACGCTGAGTGGGACGAAGCCCAGGAAGACCTATTGGACAACGCTCGTCAAGTGGCAAGCGACGCTGGAATGTCTATCCCAGGCTAGTAGACCTGGAATACCTTTGAAGGCCTCTAAATCGCTTTAGAATGCATTAGAGGCCTTCAGGTTCATAGGAGGACCAGACATGAAATACGATGCCAGGACCTGTGTAGGATGCGGAAAACCTCTACCAGCGAGACAGCACGACGTGAGTCATTTCATGATGAAGCCGCAGGCAATCATAGACTCCGAACACCGCTCATGGCCACCGGGCCGCCTATCGTTCTGTGCGATAGAGTGCCTGGCAGAGGGGGTCGTGAGACTCTTCAACGACTCGCTGATAAGCGATTGGGTGGACTTGAAATCCAGTGTATGAGGGTGTTGACTTTCACTAAACCTGCATATACACTTGCACCAACTTGAATAGGGGTGTAGGTAATGAGTAATAATCCAACCCATGTCAAACTGTATATAGGGAAGCAATTTCACAAGATGCTCCAGGAGCTGTCGGACAACCACGAGGAGTGGAGTATAGATGAGGTCTGGGGCAGTAAAGTCTGGAGACTCAAGTTGACCAGTGCGAAGCGTGGCAAGACATTCTATAGGTGGCAGAAGGTCACCATCCCGACCTGGTCCATAGCTGAGGGACGGAACCACGCGCTGTATTATATGCTCCACGAGCTGGCTCATGTAGTGACCATGGGGCATAACCACGACGAAGAGTTTAAGCGGGTCGAGGACCTGCTGTTGGCACGGTACGGGATAACGATAGTGCGGCGGGCCAAGTCTCCATACCCCAAAACCATCTCAGTCAACGGCGAAGTCATCTACGAGAGGATTTAGTCATGGAATTGAGAGACTACCAACGAGAGTGTCTGATCAAATCCAGGAACGCGATTCGGCGAGGTCTCAAGCGAGGCCTCGTTTCGCTGCCGACGGGGACTGGCAAGACAGCCATCTTCAGCCACTACCCGAAGCTGTTCGAGGGCAAGATGTTGGTGCTGGCCCATCGGGAGGAGCTACTGGACCAGGCTGCTGAGATGGTCCAGACGATCAATCCAGACCTGAACGTCCAGGTAGAGCAAGCGGGGCGACGAGCTGATAAGGATGCGGACATAGTCATAGGTAGTGTCCAGACACTGATGGCTCCTGCGAGACTAAGTCGCTGGGAACCTGACGAGTTCAGCACAATAATCATTGACGAAGCTCATCACAGTGTGGCAGCCTCTTACCTGAAGATTCTCTGTCACTTTGGCTTGGTGCCAGATGTGTCAGGGGCGGCCACGAAGGCTGAAGCCAAGTCTATGTATGAGGACTTCGCTCCCAGCGAGTCGGCCCCGTCGCTGCTAGGGTTTACTGCGACCCCGTCACGGACTGACAAAAGGGGGCTCGAGTGGATATACGATGAGCTAGTCTTCAGCCGTACAATCCTTGAGATGATGGAAGCTGGCTGGGTATGCTCTATACGAGGCCAACGAATCGGCACGGATACCGACATTAGCGAGGTCAAAGTCCGTGCAGGCGAGTTTGCTGTGGGAGACCTATCGGAGGCTGTTAATACCGCTGAGAGGAACGGGCTGGTGGTCTCCTCGTATCTGACCCTAGCAGCGGGGCGGCAAGCGATAGCATTTGCTGTGGATGTCAAGCACGCCAACGACTTGTACGAATCGTTCCTCAGTGCGGGAGTAAAGGCGGGTGTGGTAGTCGGCGAAACTGCGGCAGATGAGCGCCACACGGTGATTAACGAGTATCGGGACGGCGTCATCAACGTCATCGTTAATTGTATGGTACTGACGGAAGGATTCGATGCACCGATCACCTCGTGTCTACTTATGGCCCGTCCTACCAAAAGCCAGCTCCTCTATACCCAGATGCTAGGAAGAGGGACCCGAACGGCGCCAGGAAAGGACGACCTGCTAGTCATTGACCTCGTGGATGTGGGCAAGCTAGGGGTTCCCTCGCTCAATACTATGTTCGGATTGCCTCCGAAGCTCAAGGTCGACGACGACGATGTATTGACGACGCGGAAAGTCATGGACGAGTTAGAGGCTCAAATACCTATGTCGGCCCTAGACAACGCGGTGTCGATACAAGACGTGCGAGACCTAGCTCAACAGTTTGACCCACTGAACGCTGCTAGACCTGAAGATTTCATTCAGGCGACGCTGGCCTGGGTCAAGACTAGCTTTGGCTATGCACTGTCTATGGGAGACGGAGGTCACCTGGGTGTCATAGTCGGCCATCTGGGAGCCTCTGAAGTACGAATGAGAGGTCGGGACGGGTACACGGAGTCCCTAGGCTGGCACAAGTATCCCCAGGTGGCAATAGCGATGGCTGAGCAGTGGGTGCGGGCCAACAGGAGTGAGCAGCTCAAGCTCCTGGAAAACACTGCGAGCTGGCGAGGCGGAGCCCCTAGCGAGAAACAGCTCAACCTGCTGAAGTCTCTAGGAGTACGAGTACCTGTCGGAGCGACAAAGGGGGACGTCTCCACATTGATAGATGCTCACATGGCTGGGCGGTCAGACTCTAGGTCCCAGCCTCCCACGGCCAAGCAGTTGTGGTACTGCCGGACCAACCGCATCACGGTGCCAGAGGGAGCCACTAAAGGGACCATCACGAAGCTCATCAGCGATTACAGGAATAACTTACAGGAGGTATCATGACGGATATATCATGCCGTGAATGCGGTGTATCGTTACCCAACATCCTATACTGGAGGTTCAATCCCTGCTCGAACGGAGGCGAGCATAGGTTACAACCTATTGAGGTCCAGGCTTTACATCTGCGGGATCTGGCTCAGTCTGATCAGGAATCGGCCGCTAACGAGGAGGGTGAATGGCTGCTGTAAAGTCCATCATAAAGTCCGTCACACTAGGTGTTGACTTCCTCTGGCAGCTGGTATATCGTGCCTACATGGTTGCTACTAGAGGGACAGCGGGATACCAAGGGATGAACTGGATACGCCAGGAGAAACGGCTGGCCATCTATATTCGGGACGGCATGGCTTGTGTGTACTGCGGAGCAGATGCTGAGACGGACCGGATGACCCTGGACCATGTGAAACCGTTCAGCCAGAACGGGAGCAACGGGTCCAATAATCTAGTAACGGCATGTATGAGCTGTAATAGCCAAAGAGGGACGGCGAAGCTCAGTGATTTTGCTGAAGCTGATGTTGTAAAGTACGTGCGAAAACAGCTGAAGCGGGTTGTGGATGTGAAAGGGGCCAAAGCAATACTAGAGGCGAGGAGGAGCTGAGCTGGTGGGATAGGCGGCTCGTGGCTGCTGGCAATGCATCGATTGCCGGCAGCGATGACCCGATTATCTAGTATCGGGCGAACACTAACTTAGGAGGTCGTTATGACCACACAGGAGCGGGAGACCATCATCAGATACACGGAGCACGAGCCAGATGCGGAGGTTTACACCTTCAATCGCAAGCTCAGGAATCGCATCGTCAAGGCAGGATTCGAGGGCGAAGTCCAGGAAGACGGGTCCACAATCTTCACTGTGCCGAAGGAATACATCCGGGTCCAGAAGCCTGGTGGAGCCTCTGGTCGGACCTGGACGGACGAACAACGAGCTGAGGTCCGTGATCGCCTAGCAGCGGCTCGACAGTCCCGGTTGGCTGATGAAGATGACGACGAGGAGGAAGTCGTGCCAGCCAAAAAGTCTAAAGCCAAAGCGAAGGTCGCTACCAAAGCCAAGCCTGGGCGGAAGCCTAAGGCCAAAGTTCCCATCGTCATCGAGGAAGATGAGGACGATGACGACACTGACCTGGTGGACGAGGTAGATGACGACGACGAGGAGGAAGAGGTTGTCGAGGTCGTCAGTCGCAAGCCTCGCAGCACTCGCCGAAACGCACCAGGTGCCCTCTAGTCTACTCAACGGGCGAGCTGATCGAAGGGGTGTCCAGTGGCTGCTGGGCACCCTTTTTTCGCATGTGAACATCCGTTGTAAAAAGTGTTGACCAATGCATGTATGTGGTGTATTGTGCCTGTGGATTAAGTAGGAGGCACTGAAATGACTGAATATATCAAGATTAAGAGTAACGGATTCACGAAACGGAAGACACTGGTCTACCGGGTGGAGAAAACACAAGAGCATTCCATTCTGGGGACGTGCTACTACGGACGGCGAGTAAGGGCCAACAACCACCTTCAGGGATTCGGGCAACAGAAGCTAATCTGCACAGGTAGCCAGTTCAAATTTAGCCGATACGAGTTGGTGACAATCCAGGACTAAGTAAAGCGAGACGGGCCAGGTTGAAAGGGCTCCTCTAACGAGGAGCCTTTTTTTCCGTTCAAGGTGCTACACATCACGTTAAATACTCTC
>Ga0256381_1000004_pt1 | contig 35164 bp, 69 predicted proteins | sample LS1160viralmetaG_FD_189070 | JGI IMG/M metagenome (GOLD analysis project Ga0256381, IMG submission 189070) | Seawater viral communities from deep brine pools at the bottom of the Mediterranean Sea - LS1 1600m | ecosystem: Environmental > Aquatic > Marine > Bathypelagic | place: Mediterranean Sea...
GCATACAAACTTATAAACTTTATATTATATAAACTTTGTTGTCTAATCATAATTAATATCCAATTGTTCTTGACCTGGGTTTTCATTTGGATTAAAAGTAACTACATATTTCATAAACCTTTGACCAGTGGCGTCGCGACACCACCGATGTTCAAAGGAATATCCGTCTCGCTCTCTGAGCTCAAAAATTCGGCGAGGTAATGCGCGAATCTTATAGACGGCTTGGGCTTCGACATTAGTAATACTTGAATAACTGTTGAAGTGATTAATTAAAAGTTCTTTCTGAGTAGTTTTACCATTCTCAGAGATTAATTCTAAAATACCTTCTAACCCTTCTGTTTCCAAAATGGTTTCTAGTTCTTCTTTATCTACCATTGTCGAGAGGTATTCCTCCTGTATGCCTACTTATATAAAATACTTTCTTATCTTATTTTTTCACTAGCCATTCTTAATCCGTAAATTCCTAAAGCTCCAGCTAACGCATAAGCTTCATTAGGAATGGAGTAGCCTAGAGCTTGTAACACTCCAACGACACCCACAATAAGTGCGGACCAAACTGACTTGGATTTATACCAAGGTTTTGCCATTATCTTCTAAGAATGTATTTCTTTAAAATCTTTACTAATCTGCTGTATATTTTTTTCATTTTCATAATATTTTAATTACCACGGTGAGTATGCTAACTCCAAAGATTGCGATAAAACTGTAGAACATTTTGTTAACTGTTGTTTGTTTGATTCTGAACTCAGAGTTATTTGCTGTCTGCCCATTCAGTTGTTTGAGATGTTCTTTAATATCTGTGATGTCTTCCTGTATATGTGTAATTCGTTCCAATAGTATTTCGTTAGTTATTCTCATAGAAGTTTATGGTCCGTCCCACACCGTCTTTAATACTTCAACCAACACGTCTCCATTATCGTCAGTCATTACAGAATCTTTTATGGCTTGGTCTTTTCTTTTTGCTACAACCATCCAACTAATTGTGTCTGTTGAAGGTGCGTTTACACATTCAATAGTTAAAACAGCACCTGCCACATTCCCTTTAACTGCGTCATATCCTGTTTCATTTGAAGTAAATACTTGTATGTCGTCACATAACAATTCCCAAGTTCCCGGTGTTGTACCCATCTCCGTGTCCATGTTTACAACGGCAGGGGCTCCAGCAAGAGTGACCGTTCCTCTGTAAATTAAATCTGCTTTAGGTCCTTCAATAAATGAATGTACTAAATAATGTGTATCAGTAAGTGTAGGGTCTGGGTGAGGTATCTTAAATGAACCCGCTGTTTTTGAAAGTGTTCCAGTAATTTCTACATTTCCACTTGAGTTCGCATCAATCTCAATTGTTGCCCGATTTGATGAATTGCCATTTTTAGCATCAAGCTTTAAGGTATGCGTGGAAGAACCTCCCACTCGTAAGGTTCCACTATTTGTTGCTGTGTTTTGCTGGCTCAAGAAGACGTCACCACCGCTCTCTATTAAATATCCCAGACGAGTTCCAGAGTTGTTGTACCAATGTACGCCTGGGTCTGAACCTCCATCTGTATTTAAATTTAATCTGTGCCATTCCTCACCAATTATTCCAATGTCGCTAGTAGTAGCGTCTGGATTTGGTACGAGATTTGCTAATGCTGTAGGACTAATTGTAGTTGCTGAAGTGCTGCTCCAAAGTCCAGAACCTTTCAGTCCACTGATTGTATTTCCAATAATCTCCATTCCCATTTTATTGCATATCCTCCTCAACATAATTAACATTTTCGGTTGATGCGGCTACAATGCCAAATATTTCTCCAGTATAATCAGATACATCTAACTCTTCACCCGCACTTAATTGAAAGCCATTGGCAGTAGTTACTGTATTTGCTCCACCAATAAATACTGAATTGCTCCCTCGATTTTCAATTATTCTAATCTTAGCATTAGTGTTTGAACTAATTATCGAGGTGGCTGTAGTTCCCACACTTACTCGATTTGTATTAATTGCCATTTTATTCTGATTCTAAATATCCTGCTGTTTCAGTTCCTGCTGCGACAATACCGAACACTTCATCTTGGTCTCTAAAATAAATTGATTGTCCTCCGTTAAGTCTGAATCCATTTGAGGTTGTCACAGTATTTGCTCCGCCCACATACATTACTGTGGTGCCATGATTTTTAATAAGTAGTGACCGTCTGCTTGTATTTGTTGCGATGATTTGGGTTGCTGTTGCCGCAACCGTTACTTGACCGTTGTTTAATGTTGAACCCAATGCCGACTGATAATAACCCATATTAACATCTTCACCATAAAGCACGTCACCATTTGCTTTCGGATACTCTCCTGTTGCTGCCATTATCTTTTACTAGTTCTCCTTACTTAATAAATATTACTGATTGTATGCTACCTGTAACGGTTGAGATAAATCTGTATCCGTTACTCCCAAAAACCCTGTTCCGAGCAGGGACGTTCCCAAAAGGAAACCCGCCTCAAATAATTCTATTTGTATTTCAGCACTCGTGCCTGTAGTAAGAACTATTTTAAGCACCAATTCTGTGCCGATAGTTGTGAAGTAATGTTTAATATAATTATTAACTTGTTCAAAGGTAGTGCCACCGTCTGAAGATAGCCAATAAGTTAAGTTTGCTTTATTTACAATTCTCGATTCATCAAACCGAACCTCTGCGTTTGTAATATTAATCGCTGTCTTCTTCGCGATGATTGAAGTTTGTATTTGTTGTCCAGTAGTAAAAGTTAATTTATGATTGGTAGTATCCCAAGTACCCGTAGTATTTACTGAGTCCTCGAAGTCTGTATTTCTTAATGCCTCCTTCCAAATATTATTTGGATTAACTACTTGGTCCAATACTAATGCTGGCGTTGCCGCACCTCCAAGGGTGCTAGTTCCCAATATCCCTAAAGTAATATCTCCTAATTTAAATCCAACCCAACCTGTCCAATCTCTCTTCTTGATTACTGTTGAATGGGTTTGAGAATACAGATTATCTGTAAGCATAGTAAACGTAGGTATCGTATCTCCGCTTACGTTCTTTAATCCTTGCGTGTCGTGGATTGTTCCACTAATTCCGCCTGCCATTTATTTAATGAATAGAGTGGTAATTACATTCATTTCGATTGTTGAAGTTTTAGGTATCCCCACGAATGTGACTCTATTTATTCCTCCAGATGTAACTCGGGTTTCAAATTCTTGATATGTATTTCCGTTTCCCTCTGTTGTGGCTAAACTATATTCTATACTTATCTGCTTATCCGCAGTAGTGGTGGTTACAGTTTTCAATGTTGCCGCGATAGGAGATATAAGTCCGGTGTCCGTAGCATTTGGTGCGGTGTTATCCGTTCCAAGCTGTCCTTGAGATATATCTGTGTCTATCAAGTCTCTAATGAAATTCTTTCCTTGTGTTGTTAGTACCATTTTAATTTATACTTGTATCGTCTTCCTCCATATTTAATTCTGTCGTCCAAGAGTTTCTTCCGATATTATGTGACACGTCTTTCACTCTCGCTAATACTCGGTTTATTCCCAAGTCCTTGACCGTAAGTTCTATGAATTCATTTGGCTGTATCTTTGCTCCTTCGATTGTGACTTTAAAGTTTAGCTTCTCTCTGTTGGTACTAAAGAACGCCCTACCATATTTTTCTCCAAGCTCTCTAATATCTGTTCCAATTTGCTCATTGGTCTTTGCTGCGATTAACGAATAATCCTGAACTATTGTTTCATCCTCTACATTTTCTAAGATGGCTGTATTTAATGAACCCCTCGTCAAACCACTGAAATCATAGTTTGGTCCGCTGGCGGCTTTGGAAGTGTATTTAATTATTTCATACCCGTCTCCACTTGTTATTCGCATGTAACCGGTTGAAGGAAAACTCGCAGCAGTTGTAGTTAAAGTGATGGTTGATGCTGACGAAGTAAAGGACGTCTGAACCTCACTATTCCCTCCGCCCTGCGCAATTAAATCATTGTAGTAACTCTGACCAATATCCTGTCTATCAATAATCTTCATCCTTATTTTTGAAGTGGTGGTATTCTCATTATATTTGTACCAAACAAGTGGCTGCTGTTTCTTATTAACACCAAGTCTCATTATTAACATATTAATTACGTCATCTGTATTTATTCCGAATGAAAAGTTCAGCACTTTTCCAAAACCACTCGTAAGGTTTCCAGCATAGGGAACGACTAATTTCATTAGGTTGGATACTGCGTCGCCCGAAGAGTGTGCTGATGCCAAAGTTCCAGCAATACCTCTTTCCTTTGCGGATGAAATAATTAGAATTGAACCACTGATGCTATCATATCTTAACACTTCTTTACCCAGCGTGGCAACACCACCTGCCTGATTGAAGATGGTAACATCAGACACAGGTATTGTCAAATCTGTTGAAGTTACATTTGAGGTTAAGGTAGTGTTGCCTCCATCTTGCGGAATCCACCAATAGAAATTCCGCTCTTCATCAACATAGTATGTTGCTACTCTATTGCCGCCAGTATATTGTGGAACTGAAAGATTCTTAATTAGTTCTGCTACTGAACGGAAACTTGAATGATAAGTTATTGTTGTTGTCGTAGTTTCAATATTTCCTCCCGTGGGTCTTCCTGGAAGTGGGCTTGGAGTTTTAATCATGTCATCAACTGCCTGGTTATCGTTACACTTTTGAACAAGCTCTTCTATTATCTCAGAGGCCGTATCTAAAGTTGAAATAGTCCCATCGTAATTTGCGATAGTTACTCTTGCTAACAAGTAGTCTGTTAAATCCACACAGCCGACCGTAATATTGGAAGAGCTGCCACTAAGTCCTCCCGCAACCGAAGTGACAAGTCCAATGAACAACACATCTGCGTTGTCAATATTATTTGGGTCAATGTCTGTCCTTGAAACGGCAATCTTTATTACATCATCAAACCTAATAAATTCTTCAAACTGTTTCTGTTCAGAGGAAGAAGTATCTATCAAATCTTTATTTGGATTGGTGAAAGTTATTGTTGCTGTGGAATTCTTATTATCGCTAGACCGACTAATAGATAAGTTAGATATACCCGCAGTTATTTGGACTGCTCCTGCCACGCCCCTCTTTCTAGTTAAAATTAATTGGAAAACCATTAAGTCTTTGTGTAGCTTAAATCAACTGTGAATGAAAATGTTCCTTGGGCAAACTGTGTATCTGGTGTGTTACTCATACTGAATCCTTTCAATCGCACCCAATAGGGCCCATAGTTTGTAGCACCAACAACACTATCACCACTAGGTAATGTAGCTCCTCCTCCTCCTGTGGTTCCTCTCTTAACATCAGCAGATTGGGGGTCATATATTAGTGGTAATGATTTCAATAACAATAGATTCGCATCGTCTGTAGCAACCCCGTCTATGTACATCTTCACCAAACCCTTTGTCCGATTCATTAAGAATAAGAAACCTAATACGTCTCTGTGATTATAATCAAAAGTTGCCGGAGCATTTACTGTTGAATCTCTAAGATTGAATAGGCAACTCAATTCAATGTTCAAAGCATCGCTGCTCCCAGTTGTTGGTTCCGGGTCTCCAGTAGATACATCTAACCTTGGTTCGCTCGCAACTCCTGCGCCCTTAGTTACATTGATATTTGTTATTGGTACTTTGAATGCGTCACCTTCGTCGTCTGTCGCAGTGCTTGAAACGTTTATAATTCTGACGCCATAAGGATTTGTGGTTGCGTTATAGGTACTTACGTCTACCCCAGTTCCGTTCTCTTGTCTCAAGAATCTTGTGTGTTGTAATACAATATTTGCTGCCACTATAGTCCCGCTCCTAAGCCACTTCTACGAAGTTCTCTTTGAATATTATCCACTACCGCATTACCGATTTGTTGAGCTGATGCTGCTGGGTTATTAACATTAACAGTTACATTAACTCCACCCAAATTAGTCTGTCCTCCTCGTGCTAATGGAATGACTGCTTCCGGTCCCGCCTCTCCAATTAATGCGTTAGTTGGTGATGTTACGATTCCGCCATGAGCAAATCCAATTGCCTTCCCGGCGCTCTTAAACCATCCACCAACTTTCTTTACTCCACCAATAACTCCTTTTACTACTGGGTTGTCGGCTACCTTTGAAATCCATCCGACTAATTCAATTATCTTAACTAATAGCCAGCCAATGATTCTACCAATTCCTTTGAATACGAACGTGAATACTTTCCCAACAAATATGAGTATGCCTACTAATCCTTTAAGAATCATCTTCAAAACATTAAGTCCTTTGGCGAAGTTTTCATTTTTAGCCTGTGCTTTTGTAGACGAGGCCCTGAACTGTTCAATTACTCCTGTAAAGAAATCCCATATTGAGGTGATGACTGTGATTACTATAAATAATTTTCCAAAGACTTTGAGTATTCTAAATAAGACTTTGCCAAGTTTCGTGAATCCAGGCACTCTCCCTAATAATTTTCCCATTGCTCCAGCACCTTTGGCACCGGGTACTTTCGCCAATACACCCGCTCCCTTTCCTTTAAGCGCAGCTCCCGCCACAGCTAATCTGCCGGGTTTTGCCTTTGCGAATTGTCCTGTAGCAGTACGTGCAGGTCCTAAACCTACCATCGCCTTTGCCGCAGCCTTGACTCCCTTCATCGTGCTACCTTTCTTACCTAAACCCAACCTTGCCATTGTACCGACTACTGAACTTGCTGCCGTTGTTATTTGTCCAACAATAACTAGTGCGGTTCCAAGTATTGCCAATCCTGCCGCCCCTCCGACGATTGCTACAGCCAAACTAGGATGGTCTTGTACTGCTTTTGATAATTTATTCATCCACTCAACCAATTTTTTAATTGCTGCCGTACCAACTTCGGTAGCGAAGAAAGTATCAACTATTGTAAATTTAAGGAACTCAAAGGCTGATGCCAATCTACCCACGGTGGCAGAATAGGCTTTGCTTCCTTCTGTTGCTAATTTGAAACTATTGAATAAACTTCGCAACACAGTGGTTCCGAATCTCTTGATTGCCATACCTGCGAATAACATTGACAGACCCATCGTTAAGAACATGAAAGATAGTGCCTTCATTTGATTTCTGAACTTCATGACGTTGTCGCCAGTAGTTTGTAAACGATTTATCATTGACTGCTGAATTTGAGCATCTGATGCTCGCTGAGTCCTAAGATTATCTTTATGACTTGCCTTAGTCAACAAGCTATCTTTTTGTCTAAATAAAGTATTGAGGCGTTCTTGATTTTCAAGAGATTTTTTTCTGAGCATGAGTAATCGGTCTTGTGATTTTTTGAACTTATCAATCCCGCTTTTGTCAAAAGGATGTTTTATTCCCGCAGCTTTATTGAATTGGGCAACGCGCTTTTGTAAATTAGTTACGCCCTCTCCAACTATCTTTAAATTCTTTAAAGCTTCGCCCACCTGAGTGGTTACATTAATCTTAATATTCTCGTTAAATTCTGCCATTATCTAAGAGTTTGTGTTCCTCCCTTTTCATTACGGTCCAGCTCAATCTTCTCTTGTTTTCTAAATTCTGCTAACTGGTCCAACTGTTCAACGAATTTCAGAGCAGGATAATCCGGCGTAATAGTTGCTCCCAAATCTTTTTCTATTATCATTGCCGCCAGTGCGTACTCTTCATCCATGTTTTTTATGCTAGCCTTAGCACTCTGTCGAGCCATAAACTCAACTAATCCTTTTGACTCGCCTTCTCCTGATTTATATTTTTTTTTAAACTTCCAGCCTGTTCTTCAGAATTCCAACCAAATACTTTGAATAGTTCCAACATGAAATCCATATCATGTCTAACTAAAAAGGCATCAAGTTCTTCTTCAGTAGCTTCCTCGTCGACTCGCTTAAGAATTGCTTTAAATATTCTATAATAATTGTTCCAGTCGTTACGGGTAAGCTTGCCGTCTGCTTGCATCTGTATTGCCATTAACTCTTCTTTCTCTTCAAGAGTCGGGCTTATTTTCAGTTCTTCTTCGCCAACCTTAATTGTGGCGTATCCTAAATACTTTCCAAATCTACTTGTCATTTCAATTCTCCACCTATTGTTTTCACGATAGGTTCATCTTCTTCTGATTTATCAACGTTAATTAATAAATCCAATTGTGATTCTAAATTTTCTATTCGTTCAAGAAGAAGGTTGAAAACTGAAGTTGACTTTGCGATGTTGTGGTCGTGAACTATTTTCACCCACCGACAATCTCCAAAGTCATTCTTACAGCTTTCATCCCACTCTTTAAACGCAGAGAGAGGAAACCCACTAGCTTGAATGCTAATGGTTGGTCTCTTCTCTACTTCAGTCATATCCTTAATTCTTCCATTCCATGTAAAAATCTTTGGTTTGACTTTTTACATTGACATCTAATTCCCAATGTCCATCTGGGCCATCAATCTTAACTTCACCGAACTTAGTAACAAAAGCATTGTCTAATACAATGTTTATTTCTTCTGTTCCGTCCGTAACATTAATCAGCCATGCTGATTCGGGTCTATCAAAATCTCCGCTTGTTATTGAACCTGCCTGATACCTTCTATGAGTTGGTGAAGTAGATGGAATATCTGTTCCCGCCCCAAAGAATAGGTGTGTCGGATTACCAGATGCTGGCGTCTCAATCAGTAACTCTGTATAAGTATCTGCTGCGACTGGTCGCTTCATTACTAAAGTTCCTGACACTTCGCCCATAGCAAAAGGCTTTTGGTCAATGTTACTATTTTGGAATCCACTAGTGACTCCCAAAAAGTTTACCTGTTCTACGTCCCCTTCCGGGACAACTACGCTTATGTTTTTCATATATGCTGAAATTAAAGTTGCTGTTGAACCAAAAAATGTATCCAATGCTGCTGTTCCTGCAATTGTAACATTTGATGCTAAATCGATTTTAACCTCGGCATGAGGTGCTCTCCATAATACCATTTTATTCTATTTTATCCTTTTTATTTTTCTTCCCTTCAATCATTTCAAAATATTTTTCAGATAGCGAATCTCCTTCAACTATCTCTCCAGGTACAATCTGCTTCTTAAGCCCACTGTCCCAATACTTTCTTGTTCCTATATATTTGTATTTCATTTTTTCTTGTTTAACTCCCTATACGCTTTTTTTCTACCGAAATTAATTCCGCGTTGTATAGCATGAATTCCCCTCTTCGTCTTTATAACATTCCACGAATCGGGTTGTAATTTACTTGATTTATTTTCTGAATAAAAGAAAGCCTTTCCTCGAGCGAAGCGGCCCCCCGTAGCCCTAACGAACCTGCCATACTCAACAGGTATCGCATAATTTATTCCTTCATTATAACTGTCGGCTTGTCGTTGGGTTCTTGAATCTCCAATACTTACAACATACTTCTCATTTTCTTTAAGTGCTGAAAACACCACACTATTAGCTAAATCTCCACTATCTCTGGCCTCATCAAGATATATTGTTTTAATTCTATCGGCAATAAATTCAGAAAAAGTCCCCGCATGTTTTTGGTGTTTACGTGACCTTATTTTTAACATCTTAATTGTAGACTCCACACCACTAATAATGACAATAACTTTTGTCATTATATCAACAACACTCCCTGGATTGTTAATGAACCTTTGTTCAACTTCATATTCTTGAATACTGACTGACTACTCACTTCATCGTTAATCTCTTTGATAGAAATGTTGTCTGTCTTTAATGAAGAAACATTTGCCGCAGTTCTAAGAGTATCAATTATATTATCCTTCATCTCGTCTATTTTCTTGGTGCCGTCTCTTGCGTCACCATAAAGTATGATTCTCATGCTGAAGTCTGAATCTCTTGAGCCCATATCTAAGGCTAAAGCATCGTTAGTTAAATTTGAAGGATTGATTACATAGCAAGGAAATGTTGGGCTCTTCTCAGGAAAAGTTGCTAATACTGTTGTTCCGCTAAGTTTGTTAGAATTGATTATAGTATATATGCTTTGGAATATTTCTACTCTTGCTGTGCTTTCTGTTACGGCCATTGTTTAACTCTACGAGTTTATACTGTCAACCCTTGGGGATAACGTAACGATTGTGGCTACTTCCACATCGTTGAATAATATAGGCTCCACGAGCCTCACGTCCCACTCAAGTGTGTTGAATGTTATTTTGTCAGTAGTGACTATATTCGTCCCTGATTTAAAAATGATTTTAACGTCACCAGCTTTCAAATCTCCCGAATCATGAGGAATTAAGTCTGGTTGAATTTGATTATAAGGAACACCGTAGACATTAACAGGAGTCCCCTCATTATCAACTATATCGCCATAACCGCCATAGGCAGCCAATGCCGGAGTTCTCGGAGTAACAGTAATGCTTGTTCTGAAGTTGACATTATCGACTATGCTGTCGACAGTTGTCTTGATGCTATCGCCGAGTGCTCCCATTTTTAATAGTTAATTTGTTGAGTAAGTCTGAATAGGTTTTTACTTCTATTGATTACTTTTAGTTGTGCGTCGGCATCGGCCTTTAAAGACATAAGATGAATTCCTACATCTTTCTTCCCAATACTAATCGCACCTAAACTAATTGCGTTTGTACTGTTAGAACCTGAAACCATTCTTTGAAGAATGAATACTGCCGCCCAAGTCTCAACCGCCGTGTCATACATGTCTCCAGAAGTTACGCCTGTAAATCCTTCAACATACTTTCCACCACGACCTATCATAGCAGTGATAATCAAATCTTTATCGGCGCCCATAGCGTCATAAAGTTCTCCAATCAAATATTGTACGTTTGTACTTGATGCTGCCATTCTATATCTTTACTCGAGTTACGTCGACAGAATGAACTTGCCATTGGTCTTTCAACCACGCAAACTCTTCTTCGCTAACTTCAGTCACGACACCGTGCTCAAGAGTTACTCCTGAACGTTCATAAGTACCGTATCCCAAATACACTATGAAGTTTCTGTCTTGTATATTGAGATACCGCTCAACCTTTTTATCTATTATTGTTTCCTTCTTGGGTTTAGACTTTGGCTTCAATAACTTTTTATTCTTTTTTACTTTTATTCTTGGCATCTGCGTCCTCCATTTTTTCTATCTTTCTGTCAATTTCTTCCATATTCATAACTGCCTCTTTAGACCGAATTAAGAACTGTTGGTGGTACCGTTTAATACCTGCTAACTCTGCCTTCAAAGCCCTGTTGCTTGCCTTGGCAGCAGAGGTTTCTGCTCTCAATTCTACAATCTTTTTGAGATGTTGGTCATTAGTCATATTAATTTGGACGAATTTTCTTTCAAGTTTCTTAAACAAATCTGACAATTCCATAGTCTTTAAAAACTGAAGTAATATTTAAACGTTTGGAATTATTAAGCTGGTATTACAAATAGCACTACTACGTTTGTGCTTACTTTTCCTGGTAATGTTGTTCCGATTACTACATCTACAGCAGCTCCTATTCTATCTCCTGCTGTGAATGGTAATAATCCAATTTGAAGTGGAGAAAAACCTGTAGAATCAGGTGTGTTTATACTTACAGCACCAAGTGCTGAAGGTGTACCATTATGAACTACTTGAGAATTCATAACATCTCCACCTGCCATTGCGTTTTCAATTTTAACTCCATGTCCAACTACAAATCCATTATATGGCATAATATAGTCTTGAATAGTATTACCTGAGTCTCCAGATACATTAAGATAATCTAAGGTAGTTACTTGTACATCTTTGTAAAAGACATAAGTTCCTGAACTTCCCATTGTATTCCAAGCAGCACCATCGAAAGCAACTGGAGCATTAGCAGTAGTAGAATAAGCTATTCCTCCAGTTGCTACGTCAGGCATTTGTCCAGTAATATTACTTGTAGTATCTGCCTTCAATCTAAACTCTGTATCTACTATTACTGAACCCAAAGTAAGATTATTATTTGAATCTACTTTAAAGGCAGCAGGCAAAGTACCAGTACCGTTTACGATAACCTCGAAGTCCATATCTGCTCCAGCTTCATTAAGCACTACTTTACCTGTGGCATAATTTCCACCACTTTCAGTTAGTGTTTGAGCTTTTAAGAATGATTTATTGAAAGTTCCATTACCTGCTCCTAATTCTAAATTAAATGTGGATAAAGCACCACCTGAAGATTGAGCTACTGGACCTGCGTCTGACCAAATATTTAAAACATCTGATGAATTAAGCATCACGGCTGCGGTATTCGTACCATTATCTAAGTTTAAAGTTGGATTCCCTGAAGCGTGCGAGTTCTTAACTGTTATTCCTACATTTCCAGTAATATTTGAGTCTACTGATAATTTCACAGCTGCTAAATCCCATTCTGAATTTGTGGTATCTGTAGTTAGCGTTCCTGAACCCATAACTAACTGTCTTTCTCCAGCTCCAGTATTTTCTATTTCAAGTTTAACATTCCCTGCGTCTGCTCCAGAAACATTCAAATGATTGCCTTGTGGTTGAAATAGAGTTTCAGTAGTATTCGCTTTAATATATCCTGAATCTATACTGAGGGTTGCTAAACCTGCTCCTGAATTTGCGATAGAAATCCCAACATCAATTCCAGAATTCGCGTCTATTGTCATAGCACCACTAAACGTGGATAGATTTCCAACAGTAATGTCATTAACTATATCTGCGTTATACGCATCTATGTACTTCAATCCGTCATACCTAATCGTGTCTATTACCATTACTGAAGTCCTTGCTCATAAGTTATTGTTAAACCGTATTGAGTTGCTCCTGTGTTTGTAAATGTGACGGTTAGAGTTTCATCAGCAGTTAACAGAACTTCTCCTGCTGGAACCCAGAGTAAATCGGTTACACCTAATGTTCCAGGATTTGCTTTATATAATACAGTATCAAAGGCAGGTCCACCAGCCAAATTTCCCGAAGTTACTACGAAATCATTAGCAGTAGGCACTGATGCGAAATGAATCTTTACTCCCAAAATTTTGATTACTGCGGCCAAGGCCAAATTAACAGAAATATTTCCCGTACCCGTATCTGTATTTAGAGTTATGGTTCTTGGGCCGTCCGGGTCATTTAAAATATTTACATCTAGCCCGGTATCTGCGCCAACCACTGAAGAGGTTATTGAAGTGCCAGAGCCGTCTCTGACATTTACATCTTGTCCAACTGCCGGGTTAAAAACATCTGAACCATCTGGGTTCACAACTACAATTCCTGTTTGAGTTGGAGCAGAGGTACTAATTTTGAACTTCTTGTATTCTCTATCGCTTATTTGGTTATCTAATGCCATGTTTGAATATGATAAATAAATAACAGGAGAACTATAAAAGTCCTCCTATTAATCATTTAGGTTTTAGGTAGTTGTTATTTTAGCAATAGCGCTGCTTTGTAGAACGCCTGTTGCCAATCTAATTGTGGCTACCACGTGGTGTGTATCTCTCATAAAATCGTCAAATCTTTCAAGAGTTACTGGTCTCTTTTCCGCAATTGCGTATGCGTGGTTTCTGTCAATCAACAAAGCATTCTTTGCTGTGACGTTTCTTGAAACGACTACATTCATTCCGAAAATGTTTCCAAGTAAGCTTACCATCAAGTCACTTGATGTGATACTCAAGTTAGCTGTTGTTAGACCCGCTAGGTTTCTAATATCTGATGCTACCTCTGTACCAACAATCATGTCGGTTGCCATGTATCCAGCAGCTTCCAAATCTTCCATTGCTTCTGTAATGTTTGCTAATGAAAGCGTTGCGCCACCAGTTACCGTTGAACCGGCATTAGTGCTTAAATCGTCTGCTACCAAACTATCTTCTTTGTCTGCGAGAGCATACCCAGCTGTTGCTGCGTTTTTCTCTACGACTGAGAATTGACTGTCTTCAATCATTTCTCTTGTAATTCCAATGGTTACTCCGTACTTGACTGGAGTCAAGGTTACTTGACTGTAAGTCTCTTGTGCGAATGGTAACTCAGCTCCTTCAGCTACTTCATGTACAATTAGTGAATCTGGGTCTTGTAATGATATTTTAACTGCTGGTCCTGGAATTTCATTTGGTCCGATTAACAATGCTGCCATTGGTCGGAAAACCAAATTCTTTCTTACTGCTTCCTGCAAGGTTCGATAAACTACTGTTGGAGCAAGTACGTTACTTCCTGTAGATGTGCTTCCTGTGGATAAAATTCCACTTTCCTTAATATTGTATTTCATTTTACTTTTCTCCTCCTTAAATGTTTATTCTTACCAAAAGGTATTTTGATGCTGCTGCTGTTGTTCCAGTTAAAGCTCTTCCAATTACGTTTCCGTAAGCTGCTGAGTCTTTAATGGTTTGTGCTGTTGCACCTTGTTCTACGAGCTTCCCAGTTGTTGCTGCGTTAGCGGCATCTCCTGCGAAGATGAACAAACCTTGTGTTGCTACAGAAAGTGTTTCTCCTGTTGCTGCGTCTGTAAGGGCTACTCCCACGATGATTGCGTCATCACTTGTTGTTGCTGTAGATACTAGTACTGTGGATTCAACATAACCTGCTTGGCTAATTGCTGTCATCACATTAGTAGTTGAAGCTGAAGCTAATAATTCTCCTGCTACAACTGCTCCACTAGCAACTGCATGGAACGTTGTTCCAGGCATATTAATTAATTGTGTGTCTGCCATTTTATTTTATTCCTATATTTTTGCTAATGGGTGTCTTTCTCTCCAGTAGGACATATCCCATTCTTGCCAGTAGTTTCCTTGCTCATTTCTCAATTCGCCAGAAACCCATTCTGGTAATGCGTTTACATTTTCAGAAGTAACAGCGCGTGACTTAATTACTTCCTTTGTTAACTCCAACATGTGAGATTTTAATTCTGAAATTTCTGATTTCATATTAACTAATTTCTCTTCTGCTGCGTCATCTTCTTCCTCCGCTTCCGCTTCAGGTTCAGCCTCAGCCTCTTCAGCTGGTGCTTCCGCTTCAGGTTCCGCTTCAGATTCTTCTGCATCTTCCTTTAATAGAAGAGCGAGTTTTTCTTCGATTGCTTCCAATTTGCTTTCCATTTTTTCTTTCTCTTTAATTTCAAAAGAATTGAACGCTTCCGTAACACTTGTTGAAAATGTTGCTCCCGGAATCCCTGGTATTGCTACAAGGGATAGTTCCACAAACTTCATTCTTTTTGCTACAAAATTCGTCACACCGTCTTCAACTACTTTCTTTAGTTCATCAATAATAGAACCGACAGAAACATTTCTGACTAAGCCTTTCTGAATTTTCATTTTGACTGACTCATCGATAACTTCTGCTTTGAACTTCAATTGCTTTCCATCCATATAGGCTTCAGTAACTCGACCTACAATACTATCAATAGTATTATCATGGTCTTTCAAAAGAGGGACTCCAATAAGTGTATCTGCCGCATTACTAAGTTCATCAACCTCATAAGTAACATTGTTACGAGATGTTGTCTCTTCAATAGCGACACCCTCAATCCTTAAAACTCCGTCTTCAACTGCTTCTTCCGAATAGCTTTCAACGATAGGTACAACAAAATTTATTTTTGTATTCTTCATTTCTTTATACCTCTTACCAGCCTTTTTAAATTGCGAAGTACAAATAGCATGAGCCGAAGCTTTAGCATCTTTGTCAGAATTACCTTTTTTAATCTGTTGTTTAGTAACGTCTGATACGCATCGTAAAAAATCTGCTGGCATAAACAATTCAAAACGTTTGACGTTTTTAAAGATAATTAATAATTATAAGAACTACGTTTTGTATTAAGTGGCGAGTCTTCGGGATGCTTTCCTCGCTCCAAAGCATTTGTTACAGTTACAGTAACATTAAGTAGGTCTTCTTTAGTACTCCACTTATTCTCTGGCCATTGTTGTCCATCAGTCTTACCGGGTTCACCGAGACCAACAGGCACATTACTTAATGTATGCGTTGTTTTGAATTGAACGTCCGCATCATCGCCCGCGTAAACGGGTTGCCACTTATTTGAATCGTAAGGATTTCTAACAATTTTGAAGGGAACTACCATAGACCGCCTGCCTTTCTATAATAATCTCTGAACCATTGGTCATCTTTATTGCTAACTTTTTCCGGGGAACCTCGCTGGTCAACATAATAAAAGCCTTCTTTCAATGGTGCTTTGTGAGGGGATTTGTCTTTCTTTCTATCATCTAATCCTTTCAAAGCTTTAACTCCGCCCCGCGAAGTATCTTCTTTCGGAACAAACTTAGCTTTGATACCCAGTTGTTGTGCCACGTACGAAACATCCACAATACCTGCTGCCTTTAATCTAAGTAATCGATTTACTTTAACATCTTCATCTTCCTTGCTAAATTCTCCGAAGACTATCTTAACTGCCCCGGGCGTTACTAACTTATCAATAATCAAAGCATTGATTTGTTGAGTAAGAACTTCTTGAATGGATTTGACTCTTCTATCAAAGATGCCAATCTGTACTTTGGCAGTAGCTTCTGTAATATTTCTACCTCTGCCTAATGCCACTTCTGGAACTTGTAGTCCTGCGATAACTTGATTCTCCATATGAGATAAGAATTCTTCCACGCCAATCTTCGTGCCCAATGGTCTTAATACCTCTGCCCCAATATTGTGAGCAGTGATTAAATCCATCTCAGGGTTCTGTTCACTAAGTTGAGATTCAAACTCATCAATCTGGGCTTCCGTTGCTGGTTCATCTGACGTACCTAATTTATAATGTACTTGGGGTGCTGCATATCTATGAGAAATTAATCTTAAATCTGCTTCCATTTGAAGCTTGGTTGACAATGCCGTTCTTACACATTCAATTGCTGAAGTTCCTTCTAAAGCATCTCCAACCACGTTCATCTTGAAATGTGCAATCTCTTCTGTTGTAAAATCAATAGTTGAATTAGCACCAACTTTTTGATTGTAACCTACGACTTCTCCCGTTCCGTCGTCAGATAAATTAAGCGCAATAGTCTTAGGATGTAATATTTTTAACTCAACCAATCTTGAACCAGCCCTAACTGATTCAATGTAACCGTTACCGTAGATTAACATATTCCTTGCTAATCGTAAAGCAATCATATGAAACTCTTGACCTTCTAAAAATTCTTTTACTTTCTGGATTTTTTTCTCATCCTCACCGAGTAATTCATATCCAACTCCGACAGCAAGGTCTGCGGTATAATTAACTGCCGCCTGTACCAAAGGAACTTCCTTATATATTCTTTCGTAAGTATCATAATTTTTTTTTAAATTGAAATCAGAGTTATATGAACTGAAGAATCCTCTTACTGTGCTTATCTTTCCCTTACCTGACTCGGCCAGAAATAAACTTCTGAAACTATTTCTAACGCGGTTACCTAATGAGGCCATTGAGTATGATGATACTTTAATTCGGTTGACGTTATTAAATGTTTCTTTTGAATCTTGCTTTTGGTTTTAATACCTGTCTAATAAAAAAGCTGGCCCTTTTCTTTTTGAGATTGTAGGCTGCCAAAGCAAGACTGTCTACATAGTCGTCATGAAGACCGGCCGGTGCGTGGAGTAGCATCTTGCCTGTCGGAGAAATCTTCTGGCTAAAGGAAATCAACTGAGATTTAAGTTTATCATTCGCAGGAAGTTCTATTGACTTAGTTTCCATCATCAATCTTAAATTGGAAAACAAATCCACTTTACTGTTAACTGTGAAATTGAATCCTTTAATCCGCAAGCCCATTTCTTTAAGCTGGTCAATCTGCGCAAGTCCTGCTCCTGTGTCGGCAAGACACTTGCGAATCTTGAACCGCTCTGCGTAAGTTATTATGTGTCCAATGATTTGGTCATAAGACATTTGTTTGTATTCTTTTATCAACACAACCCGGTGCGCACTGAGTTTGTTGTGTTTAATTATAGTTACTACTGTTGATGAATTCTGTTTACCCCAATCTATGCCCATATAATATTCATGCTCGGGCAAGCCATACTCTGCTAAATCGAAATGCTTCATACTCTTCCTTACTAGCTCGGTTGGAAAAAATAAAACACCATCATCAACAAACTCAGCAAGATACTCAACTGAGAAACGCACGGGCCCCATTGACTTCTTTTGATTCTCCAAGTCTTTTATGTCAACGCCGGGGGCGATAGGTTTTCCATCAATTATTGCTGGAAAGTGAAATACCTTGGCTCGCTCAGAATCTTGACTCCATTGTAGATACATCTCATAAAAGAACCCGGCCTTACCATAAGGTGTTGAGGTTAATATAATCCGTCCTCCCGTTCGAATAACCATTGGCATGATAACCTCGTAATACAAATCATCTGAATGAATGTGTGTTGCTTCGTCTATAAATACAATGTCTGCCGTGTAACCTCTAATGGTTGCTTCACTCGGAGGCAAAGAGATAATCATGCTTCCATTATCGAGATGAACTTCAGTTCTGCTTGCTCGCTTAATTGATTTAGTTAGTACGTCACTGCCCTCGATGTCTTGTCTGACTTTGTGAAGCAGATGACTTGCTTGTCTCTGTGAAGCAGAGATGAATAAAATCTTGGAACGCGGTTTGGTATAAGCCAGCCAGATTGAATACTTAACAACCATTTCTGATTTGCCAACCTGTCTGCCCGCACTAATAAGTACGAATCGTTTCTTACAGTCGAAAAATTCTTTCTGATACCACGTAGGTTCAAACGGTTCTGATGGTTTTAAAGGATTCTTTAGAAAGACCTTACAAAACAAACTCGCATCCTCCCGAGTCTTCTGTAAATTATTCTTTAATTCAGTTGGAAGTTGATTCAACTTCTTCTTCGTCGTCGCTTGAAATGCCATGTTTCTTTTTCTTCTTTTTGCTACGCTTGGCGGGAGTATCTAATTCTACTTGCTCAATTCCTGCGAACAATTCAGTTATACTTCCAGTATCATCAACACTTACCGTTCTTCGTATAAGCCTTTGCTGTCTGGACAAACCCAGCTCTCTTCCCAAGGCAGCGTAAGTATCCATAAACTTCTTTGTTATTGAAGATACTTTATTTGCTGTATCCACATCTTTAGTATTGAATCGCATAAATCTGCGACTCTTGATAAACACAGCGACCATTAGCCACAAGTCCATCAAATCTTTTTGAGAATCCAATTCAAACTCGCGTTTGATATTTGTAAATAAAGACTCAGCCATTGCGGCCTCGTCATTCGATAATGTGTCTCTGAATATTCCATTGTCTATGTCGGCAATCCTTGTCTTCGCATTCTCTTCTGCGACCAAAAACTCCTTGAGCAATAATGCTCTTCTCCGAGTCTCTTCTGTATTCGGTAACGCTGCGAGCTGCTTAGCTAATTCGTCATAGTCCATAGATTTCTTGTTTTAGTAAAATGATTTTACCCATCACGCCGTTACAATGTTTCTGTAAAGCCTTGGCTTCAGAATCATCATCACAAGCATTTAGTGTTCTCCAGGAAACATGCCACTCTTTCTCCAGAGCCTTCAGCTCACGCTTGGCTTTAAGCTCCTGCTTCAGTTCCCTGAGTTCCTTCTTCGTTAGTTCCATCTTCTTGTGTTTCTTCAATTCCCGCATCGAGTATCTTTTTCTTTAATGCTGCGAGCCTCAACAGCTCAGTCTCAATATTCTCAATATTGGATTTCAGCCCGTCCTTTTGTTTGTTCATGTTTCTAATCCCGGTCTCAATATTCTTCAGTTGTATTTGTGCTTCTTCAACAGTCATTTCATCTACCTTGTGCGTTGTGAATAATAGCTTGCCATTCTCCAACACCGCAGTTACTTCAGTATTCGTTTCCATATCTTGGAAAAGTAAACCTTATATAAAAGAGTTCCCTTTTTAACTACGTGAGGGCTTCCGTTTTGTACACTAAAGGAAATTTTACCCCGCCCTCACTACCTGAATATGGTTAGAACGAAAGGCTACAAGTTTAAGAAGTGTCCACGCTGTGAGCGGAACTTCCGTGCGCCATCTAAAGCAACAAACTATTGTATCCGATGTTCTAAGACGGGAGCTGGGAATTATAAACAAACACCCGCGAAACGAAGTGAGCGCTTCAAAAAATTTATGAGTGATGTTCAAGAACTTAGGAGGTTGGACTTTGAGTTGGCAAAAAAGAAAGGGGAATAGGTTTGAGAATCTTATTGTCTCGATAGCCGAGAAGTGTGGCTTCGAGGCCAAGAGAGCGTGGGCGTCAGATGGGAGAAGTTTAGGAATGCACAGCGAGGTTGATGTAATAATTTATCCGAGTGACGGTGCGCCGCCTTGGAAGATTCAAGCTAAGTGTCGTAAGTCGATAGCTGACTATCTGAAACCGAATGAGAATGTCGACTGGCAGGTAGTAAAGGAAGACCGAGGTAAAACTTATGCGGTGATTGAGCTTGAGGAATTTTTGAGACTTTTGAAGCAGCAGAGATAATAAAGCATTTATATGGGTATCGCCAACGAGGATTATGAAAGTAATGATGCTTGAATTAGATGACGGAATAATGGAGCTGCTCAAAAAGACTTGTCCGAGGACGTATCTGATAGATGACTGGACAAAAGAATTAATGATTATAAAACTTCTAGAGACAGTAGCGGCTGAAGAGGAAACTCAAAAGCACGATTTTTAATAATAAGGGGGCCGGTGATAAGAACAGTTACGAGAAACAACTAATAAATAAATTGCCCCCTATTAATATTAACACGCACGGGCGCTTATTAAAGCTTTCTTTTTAAAATATAAACCGATAAGTTGTGATTAAAATAGCGATGAGACCTAACAGCACAATTAAATCCAAAGCCAGGCTGCCAAACATAATTCCATATTGATAAGCCACAGAGGAATCAAGCATCCGTTCTTTAGAATCTTTTCGCAGTTTCTCAATTTTTTTCGCCAGTTTCATAAGTCACTTTGTTGTTTCTAATATAAAAGTCTTGCGGGGCATAGTAAACTCACCGCTCCGCCAGTCTCGGCAGCAATTACAGCCACAGCCGTGACAACCGCACCTGCCAAAACATATACACTTCTTGCGGTCTCTAGCTGTACATGCTCCTTTACACTTTATATTTTCGCCATTTTTTTCCAAGTGAAAGATAATACCTTTGTGTAATATCTCGCGCCGGTATTAAATACCTTTCTCCCGCGCCAGTGAAAATAAACATCCAATCGATGTTGTTGGGATTGAATAAATAAGTCTTCTTGTGCCTCTTGCGACAAATCTGAACTTGGTAAGAATTCGTAGTCTTCCTTTGTCTTGTTGCGAAGGTAGTCTTGACTTCAACTCTCTCTGGTTTGTCTTTGTCTATTATTAAATCGTAACTCTGAGAATCGGAGATAGGTAGCGAGACAATATAGTTCTGAGAAGTAAAGTATGCGATAGCTTGACCCAGTCCAATAGTCCCTTTTCTAGAGGAGTTAATGGGCATGTAGAGTATAGGAGCTTGTGTTATATAAGTAGTATTGTGAGATATGGTGGGGATTTATTAGCGAGGAGTTATCCGAGCGTGCTAAGAAAAAATTGTGAGATTTTTTCTGTCGGTTTTCGTATGGACCTTGTATGATTGAACACCTTCCCTTTATAAATTTTTCGATATACTTATAAAGACCCTTTATAAACTTTCCTCGGAAGTATTATAAGTATGTAATGATATACAGTATTATGAAAACGAGAAAAACAGCTAAGAAAATGACTAAGACAGAGATAGTAGATTTGAACTATGCCTACTATCAACACCTTAGACAATCTGATAAACAAGCTAAGACAAGTGCTACTAAACAGGCACGGAGTGATTACTTCATAAAACTGAACGAGTTGTTTAATTGGAATGATGTCAGAAATAATGCTCAAAAATTTCAAAGGTTGAGATTTGAGGGGGTGGTTAAAAACTAATACAGAATTAGTTTAAACAGCCATCGGGAACAACCTCGTAGCCGATAGGCTCATTAGATAGCATCCTCGAGTTTATGTCGTGATGTTATTTATTGAAAATTGAAACTATAAGGTTGATGCTTACACAATCAGAGCTATGTTTAAATCTAGGAACTCAGATTTAAAGCTCAACAAAACGCATCAGTAATCCTAAATATCTAGCAATAGATATCATACTGCGATAACGCAATCTCAGACCTTAGCGTTAGCTATATGTGAATAGTGAGACACGCACAGGACTAGCTCTGAGAAACCGTCCAAGGAGATATGAGGCACGACATAGTATCGAGGACTATCTAAAAACCAATTCATATCTAGTTTAATATCTATTAAGCCCTCGTGATGTGATTTTATATTGGTCTAATCTATAACAGATATAACGACCTAAAACTTAATTTCAAAAACGCATTACTAAGCTTAATTTAATATAGATATTAAATTAGATATTAAATTAGATATGAATTTTTTCTTTTAGATATTAATATAGATATTAATATGGATATTAAATTAGATATGGACATGATTTTTTTTAACCTGTGTCTATTTTTCTATTTCAAAAAGACAAACCTGTTTAATTCTTAACTTCACAACTAAAATCTAACACAACACACACAAAACAAACATCATACTCATGGAAAATACAACCATCAGAACAACTAAAACACAACGCAAAGCGTTGGTTTTACAGACCATAGCTAAGAAAAAGGCATATAGACGCAACTACAAGCACTTTAAAGCAACACTTAAAAGATACGCTAACAAAATAACCGACTACTCTTTTAAGGACTATAAGTGTAAGAACGGCACAACATTAACATACCCATATATTAAAACGCAAGACGGGAATTATATGATTGGAAGTGTTGGCTGGTGGCGTGAATAAACTTGAAACCGATAACCCAAAGAGAACTACACTTCTTTGATAACAGAATAGACCGAGCAACTACATACCAAAAAGGACTACACCTGAACACAATTTTAAAGAAAATTAGTTTTAAACGGTTTGAAGCATTATACCGAGAAGGATATATCAGAGCAGTAGCAGTAAATCACTTCGACCACAATGACGGTATTAAACATAAAGGCACAGGTAAAGCTGGACGATTAAATGTAATAGCAGAATATTGTAAGAGTTCAAAACACAACATCATTGGAACGCAACAGAGCAAGTGGGCATTACAAAATTGTAGATAAGTTTATAAACTTTACTCGAAAGTATTATAAGCATATAATGATATACAATTGTAGATAAGAAAAATGAAAACAAATAAAACAAAAACTGAACAGACAACAACTCCATTAAGGAATAAAAATGAGTGTGGTAAAACGAGAAAACAAAATAACCCATACGAGATATGGAAAAGTTTTGACGGCACATGGGAGTGGCGTGTTTTAAAGAAATACCAAACCCCAAAAAATGAAGCAGACAACCCCTATGCTAGATGGTTTTGTGCTGTTAAATCTCCAATGACTTACGGTGGATATGACTTAGGAGATGTCTATCTTAAAGACATTAAGGAATATGCCGTAAAGGTGGAACGCCATGACTAAGTGTAGTCATTGTGAAGATAAATTCAAAGATGATGAGGATATAATTTACGCAGGGAACATTGAACTCTGTGAAGATTGTTATTCACAAAATACAACACAATGTAATCAATGTGATGAAGTGATTTACACGGAAAACGATTTCACAGAAACATCAGAAGGACATAACTTCTGTTCCAATAATTGCTTGGTCGAGCATGGTGGTGGTTATTGCGATTCATGTTCAGATTGTAGCTCTGATGTTAGTTATTCAGACCGATTTGACGCAGAATATTGTAGCGATTGTTATACGGAACGCAACCACGAGGACGATGACGAAGAAGTTGAACTAGATTTTGAATTTATACCTGAACAACGAAAGGGATTGATGAACACAAACAACAGATATGTGGGTGTTGAATTAGAAGTTATTGATGATGGTCGAGCCATTGAACGAGGCAACGGATACAGGATTGTAGCTGACGGCTCATTGAACGACTATGGGCGTGAAATTGTATCTGAGCCATTGATGAACAATCGATTTGAAAATATCTTAAAGAACTTGATTAGCTACTATAAAAATGATGTAGAAATTGATAGCTCTTGTGGATTTCACTTACATGTGGGCTTGAAGAATAAAGAGATAAACAGCTTAGCGTTCCACAAAAAGTTGATTGCGTTTGCGACAAACAACGAAAATCTATTCTTCACAATTCTTCCACGTACTCGACATGGAAACTCATACGCAAAACTATTCAATGAACGGAACGAAGATTACAATAAAATGTCTTACGACATTAAAAAACTATACAACAGCACGACAAGACTAAAATTCATAGAGAACATATACGGCAATCACGACTACTCAGATGCTCATAAACATTACAAACAATCAATAAGAAAGTTAGACCAACCGAACAAATCAGAGAACATTAAAGCCAACTATGAGTCGGCGATACAGGCAACTAAAAGAGGCAAGGGTAAATATGGTGGTGGAGATTTCAGATACAAATGGCTCAACTTCCACTCAATACAATTCAGAGGCACGATAGAAGTAAGATTACACACAGGCACATTTAACTACAATAAGGTTAAGGCTTGGACTTTGCTGTGGGTAAATCTTATCGATTACTTATCTTCAAAACCATTAAGATACATACAAAACAAAAAGTTCAACTCAATAGACGAAATGATAGGCGAGTTGAAAATCGCAAGTAGGCGTGTTGGAAAAAACACACTACGACAACACTACAAACAACGAGTAAAGAAGTTTGAAAATGATTATAATACTCTTAGCAATTACTACCATTGGAATTTGACAGAAAATGAACGAGCAGTTCTATACTTCATAAATCAAATGGACGCAGACGACAGAAGCGTTGCTTATATACAACGGCAAGAGAGCAGACAACGAGAGCAGGAGAGAATAGAAAATGTGTGAAATACAAATAGCGATAGCTAAAAACGAAAAAGGCATAACCAAGAAAGAGGTTGCTTACTTGGAACTATTAAACCAATATGCCCAACCGAACAACCATGATGCGACAGGCTACTTCAACGCACTCACAACTCATAAAGAGAAAGGTGTGTTTAGTTTGATAGACCATTTAGACGACATTGTAGGACAACAATACCTTGTTGTTCATAACAGATTTATGACACAGGCATCAGCCAAAAAGAACAGAAACAACCACCCTTTCCAAAAAGGGCGTTGGACATTAGTTCATAATGGTGTAATTAGAAACGACAATGAGCTTAGAGCAGAACATAAGAAGATTAAAAAGCACTCTGGGTGTGATAGTTTTAGTTTCTTGTACTTGTTTGAAAGCAATTACAACAAACTTTTGAAGACAGATTTATCCGAGAGCAAACGAGTTCTTAAAGCAATAAAGAAAACTGTAAAGAAGATAGAGGGATACTTCTCAATAGCCGTGATGAATAACTTGACAGGCAAATTGTATTACTTCAAATGTTCAACAGCACAGTTTTACTTTGGATACAACCGAGGTAAGTTGGCTTTCTGTTCAACCAGCCAAGATAGTTTAGACAGGTTAAAAGATGTCGGAGTGATAACAAAAATAACAGAAGCACCGTCAGATACAGTATTTGAAGTAGATTTTGATAAGCAAAAGCTTAGCAAGATTGGTAAGTTTAAATACGAAGATGCGACTATTTGGTATCAACAACAACCGACAACGGAGTGGGGTTTTGATGACACCCTAACTTCTAGACAGGACTTGGACAGGTTTGACAGCATCTTAGAATACTTGAACGGAACGCTACCACCTTATGAAATGGACGGCGACCAAGTAATTCTTAACGAGGAACACTTATTCGATAAGTTGGCTGAATATTATTGGGATATAGAACAACGAGATGATGGCTCGCTAGCAATAGGACTAGCTAGTTTGTATAACGGAGAATACCTACAATGACCTTAACAGAGAGCATGAAATATGGATGGATACAAGCCATGAAGTCCTTAGAGAAAAGAGGAGATACAAAAGCACAAAAGATTATGGACGATTATAGAAATATGACAACTTCTATATTCTGGAAACGATACAATCCATAAACTATTTATAGTATTAAGAATACAATACAAATGAGAAACACGATGAAATACACAACCATAAGAATATCGAGAGATACATGGAAAAAGATACAACGATTTAAAGCCAAGCCGGGTGATACAAACGAAACGGTAGTCCAATATTTAATTGAGAACTACACGGAGAACTACAATGACTAAGATACAAGAGTTGATGAAAGAATTTGGATATGACAATATTCTGGAATTCAAGAAAGCAACTAACTCTTTGGTCAATGCTTCAAGGTCGAGATTGACTTATTGGAGAATTGATAAAAACCATCATAAAATTAAGATTAAAGAGATAGATAAACTTATTGAAGACGAGAAGAAAGAATTGAAAGAATTTCAAAAACAGCTATTAGTTATTAAGAAAGCTGTGGAGAAACTATAATGGGAAGATACTATTCGGGAGATATAAACGGTAAGTTCTGGTTTGGCGTCCAAGCCAGTAATGACGCAGACCATTTCGGACAACGAGGATACCGACCTGAACGATTGAACTACTACTTCGAGGACGCAGACCTGCCAAAAGTTAAGAAAGAATTAAGAAGATGTAGAACGGAGTTGGGTAAATACAAGAAAGCCATAGATGACTTCTTCAAAAAGAACAATGGATACAATGATGAAATGATGGCTAGGGAGTTACATATAACAACAAAGAAGCTGGCTTCCTTACTTGAAATCTATGCGAGATTGGAGTTAGGAAACAAAATACTAACTTGTCTAAAAAATCATGGCTCGTGTGAATTCGAGGCAGAGCTATGAGGAAACAATCAATTAAAGATGCTCTAATTTTCTATCTAACACAGAGAAACCAACTTAACATGAAGATAGAAGAATTAAGAAAGGAATTAAGAAAATGAAATGCGAACATGACAGCTACCAGAACACAGGAAAAGAGCAACACTACTGTGATAAAGGACAGACTTATTCCTACCTACAAATGAAATGCGACATATGTAAAGAGATACTTTATGAGAAGTATCTCTACTTAGGAACATATGAGGCAGATGAAATTGAGGAGGAAATAAAATGCCAATGAGCAAATACAAACGAAAGATAAATTCCATGCTGGACGAGTACTATTCAGGACAGTTGGGATTAGATAAGGTATCAGACTTCTTAGAAGAACTGCGTGCCGAATACGAAAAGGAGAAAACGAAATGAAAGAAAAAATACTGACGTTATTTCAAGACTGGTTATTTGAGGAATGTACTGATACTGTTCATACGTCAGACCAACACAGCGAAGCACAAACTGATGAAGAATATCAACGAATGTTTCTTGAATTTACAAAAGAGGTGTTAGAAGAATGACTGACTTTACAGATTACACCGACAGCGAAAACGGAAACCCTTACGAACAAGCATACCAAATATTAATGGATTATTGGGATTCTTTCACAAAAGAACAAAAGCAAGAACTCAATAAAGATTTAAATAAAATCTTTGGAAAAGACCATAAGGAATATGTTGAGGTGGAAGAATGAACTCAATTTGTTTTAAATGTGGCAGACATTATAACGATGAAGAAAAAGAAATTTTACCGAGAGTATTATGTGCTAAATGTGAGGTGGAAGAATGAAAACCAAAGACCAACTATTTGATGAAATGTATGACTATTTGAATGAATTAGGTAGTCAGCAAGGTAGCAATATCGAATTAAAATTAGATAAATTGCTTGATGAAATAATGAGGTTAGAAGAATGAGGAAGATAGGGTTTAAAGACCACATACTCTTGATAGATGATAAACTTACACCAAAGACTTTGGCAAATGTATACTCAGTCTTAGCAGAAAACTTTGATGGTGTAGTTAAACGAGATAATTGCTACATACTAATACCGAGAAATATAACTGAGGTAAAGATTGACTTGAAGAAATATCTGGACGGAATAGATTGGATAGATGGACAAGACATGTACCAAGATTAATACTCTTAACGAGAAACAAAATGGGAATAAAAACAGAACTACCAGGTGGTATCAAATTAAAGATTGATACTGTCGATGAATATATAGAACTGATGACCAAGCTCAAAGGAGCATACAAAAGACCACAGGTTAAGATTACTAACGTAGTCTCACCTAAGAAGTCAAGAAAGTATCGAAGAAGTCTGAAAAAGAATGGCTATGCCCGATGGACAAAAGAAGATATACTTGAAGTAAAAAAGATGTATATGGCTGGATACCGAATGAAAAACATAGCTAAACGCTTTGGAAGAACCAAAGAAGCCATCGCCTCACAGATAGCAAGCAGAGGATACCTAAGGAGACCAAAAGGTTTATAATGTATTCTCGAGAATACATTATGGTGATGGAACGAGAAAAGAAAGAGCTTCTTGATGACGACTACTACAAACAAAAGAGGGAGGCTGACGAAGAATGAAAGGTATAGGCTTAACAGAGACTGTGCCTAAGCACGTAGTTTACACAGACCACATATATTACGATGTTGGACGACAACTAATTGACTTTGAATTACAACAGCAAAAGAAAGATGGCTTCTTTTCTAAGCGAAAGAAGTACAGAGATGTAGGCTTTCTTAAAAGCAGATGGCTTCTATATGCTAATGCTAGGACAATTCTCTCCAACGAGATTGTTCTTGACTTTGACATTGAGGACAAAGAGAGCGTATCTAATTTTGAGAAGAGGATACTTCAAACAATAAATGTTGTGAAGAAATATCACAAAGATGTTAGACCGTTTTACTCTGGTTCAAAAGGAGTACACGTTCACATCTTTGACCAAGAACTATTGAAGATGAATACATCTGACCGAGAGGAACACAGAGAATCCATGCTTAAAATGTTTGGAGCAGATGCTCAGAAAAAATCTGAACGCACAACCATAGCCTTAGAATACGCACCACATTGGAAGACAGGAAAACCGAAAGTTCCTTTAAAGACTGAACACTTTAAAGACATGAAGGAGGTAATTGAAGATGGAAGGAAAAACAATTCACGACTTGATAAAAATTAAAGCCCAAATTATAGAGAAACTTATTAAGCTAGAACTTTCTCCTGAAGAAATAAGATATGTTTTAAAGAAAGCAGTCGAGACTTCTGAAGAAGCTTACATGGCAACAATTAAAACAGACAACCAACTCTTAGCAAATCTAATGGCGAGATACGCAGATAAGAAAGGAGTGGATATAAAAGATATAATGAACCTATTCGACGGAGTAAGAGGAGATGAGCTGGAAAAATAAAGTTGGAGAGCTGATGACATACAAGAGGCTCGTCAATACTTATTGTAAGAATAGAGACATAACTGCTTATCACTTCTTGCTCTTGAACCTAATCGATGAAAACACAACTAATGCTGATGTAACTTACAGACTACTCAACTCTGGATTCACAACAGGAGGAAGAATAAGTTGGTATAGTTCAACGGGAGAGAGCAAGTCTTACAACTTGGATTCAGTATGGTATACGATTAAATCTATATTGAAGAGGAAAGACCTTATTGAATACGAATCTTCACGAGGACGTAATGCTATTGTCAATCTTAAATTAACAAAGAAGGGAACTAAGATTGTTGAGAATTGGGTAATTGAACTGAATAAATATCAGGAAGATAACCAAAAGGAACTGGAAGAGAACAAAGAGATAGCTGAAGATATTATCTCTCTAATTGACCCAACAGCCTCCAAGTTCTTATTCAACTTACAAGAGTTGCCTAAGACGCTACAAGATAAATTCCAGGGAGACGCAGAAGAAGCTTACTTACAATTAACTGAATCATTACTACAAAACCTACCTGAAGATTTTGACAGCAATACAATTAAATCACTACCTATCTTTTTGAACATTCCAAAAGATATGGATACGACTAACTATTCTAAAGATTATTACAAAGGAGGACTAACTTTAATCTCTGGTTGGATAACTGGAATCTCTCAAACACTTAACTTGAATATGGGAGCACTCTATAAATGTAATAATGATAAAGGTCATGTTAATATATACCACACAAAAGTAGATATGTGTGAGTTCTGTGGGGCAGGAGTTGAAAGACAATTCGGAATTGATATGCCCGTCTACCAAGTAATAATTGAGACTGAAGGATTAGAGAAGATTAAAGCATATGTACATGCTGATTTCTGGAAACCAGTTAAGAGTATTAACACCAGACGGCGAGTATTATTATTAAGAATTAAAGAGAAATCGAAATTCAAAGTAGCACAACAAATTAAGTACATGATTGTTGGATTAGAAATAGACGATACCGAAACAGCACCCAACTTAGAATTAGCAGAAGAGTTAGCACAAATGCCAACAGCAGACATATTATCAACAATAGACAACTCCTTGTTCTCAGACATCGCAGGACTTAAAGTTATGAAAGATGCCGCGATAATAACTCTGGCTTCAATTAATTCTCAACGACTTAATATAGAAATTAAAGGACAGATGAGAGCAACTCGTGGAATACTAAATACATTATTGTGGGGTGAGGGTGGAACTGGTAAGACTGAGGTATCCAAAAGATTAATTAACTTAGTAGCTCTACAGTTAGCAAGAGGACAAGCAGGACACACATCAGAAAGAGGCTGGACTGCTTCCTATGATGCTGAGAACAAACACATCAAAGCAGGTATAATTCCTCTGAACAATACGAGAGCAGTATTGATAGACGAGCTTGATAAATTCGACAACTTCACATTCCTACTTCAACCTTTGGAAGAAAAACGCATAGACTATGCGAAAGCAGGATTGAGTGTAACGTATGATGCTCATACAGTTACATTCATGACTGCTAATAATAAGAAGGTTCCAATTGACAGCGAGCCAATCGAACAGTTAAAGAAAGAAATTGAACAGAGAGGGAGAGCGAGAACACCGATTATTGAACGGTGCGATATTATTTGTGTACTAAAGAATTCAGCAACCTCTGAAGACATTCTTCTTGAGTGGATGAAGGCAGGAACAGATTCTCTATTCACTACTGATTTCTTAAAGAACTATTTTGAAGCATTAAGATTGATTGAAGATGTATACATTAAGAAAGATACCTTGAAAATGTTGAGTGAGTTCTTAAAGAAGAACAATATCAATTTGACAGCCAGAAGATTACAGAGTTTCATGAGAATATGTGGGGCAATTGCCAAATTACATCTGAGAGATGAAGTTAACGAAACCGATGTACGAGAGGGCTACGTTTTCTATGTTAATATGCTTGAAACCCTAGGGCTAAGGAGCAAAACATACGATGGTACGATAGATATAATTGATGCTCCATTAAAAGAAGACCAAATTAAAGAACATATATTCAACACTCTTGAACAACAACCGTCGAGCGAGGAACAACTACAAGGATTATATCCAAAAGCCGACATAGTTGGAATACTACATCGCGAAAAGAAATACGGAGCAGTATTCAAAGACAACAAAAACAATTGGAGGTTAGTAAAATGATAGAACAAACAATAAATGATAAGCCAAGAGTAAAGTTAGAACGAGGACAACGTGGTGGATACGGATGGAAGATTAGTATCCCTGGTGATGACTTAGATAAAATTGTAGACGAGATAACAAGAATCGATAGTAAGTTAAGACTTACTTTCTTAGCAGATAATACTCACGACATAAAGTCGAAGAGAGACAAAAATGACAAGTGAAACAATAGAAACAAGCGAGGCAGAACCGCAAGGTCGGATTCTGTCATGGGAGGAAGCAAATATTACCTCCACAAATTATGTCAGATTTGAAACTGACGTAGAAAAGAAACTTATCCTGGAACAATGGAGACTCGAACAAAAGGAAGATAAGTTTACAGGTACACAACGCGTATTCTTCATAGCAAATGTTGTTAATGAAGATGATATTGAAGTTGAAAAGATATTGGAAAACTCTTCAACAAGAATGCGTTTGGCTTTGTACAAGCATCTAAAGGACAGAAATCCAAAAGAGAGAGTAGCTATAAGCATCACTCGGACTGGTGAAAAAACCAATACACAGTATTTGGTTAAGTTGGTGGGGGCATAAACCCCCCTAACTTTTTTTTGGGAGACAGGAAGAAATGAAAAACATATTGAAGCAAAATATTGAAGGAAAAAAGAGAGGCATACATGAAATTGGACCACATATTGAGGGCAAAATAATAGATATGAACAAACACGCAGAACTCTTCGTGGATAAAGTTCTAGGGATTGAACGGAAAAAATGATTAAGGGAACCAAAATAATAAGACGCACGGAGAAACTACCCGATACTTTTGTACGCACAGTTCCATATCTGGTATTGAGGGAAATCGCCAGCCCTATAAATATTCCTTTCAATACTAAGAGCAAGAAAAAACGTATGCGTTATTTACATTATCCAAGCAAGATAGCTACACGAACAAAAGTAACGTATAGTCATTGTTATAATTTAGTGAAACAATTTGAGTCTAAGGGCCTCGTACACATTGAAAAGATTGGACGAAGGCGCTGTATCACCATAACTCCAAAAGGTGAGCGAGTGCTTCAATTGTTAACTGAAACAATAATTCCTTTAAAAACCAAAAGCCTCCATAACCCTTTTAAACCCCAAACAACTAAACCCACTCACGATGGATGAAGATGATTCTGAATCGGATTTTAAAAATAATATTAAGGAGGTAAATCTAAAATGAACAAAAAAGGAGTAGCTTCTTCACTTGTAATTGCTGCTGTAGTGTCCCTATTAGTAGGCGCATTATTCGGAGCAAGCATGGTGGAACCTGAACAAGTAACTACATATGTAGATGTTCCAGGAGAAACCGTATATGAAGATGTAACTGTTACCGAATACGTGGAAGTAGCTGATAGTCGATTTGATTATTGGTCTGAACGTGTTGATGTAGCAACAGCTTGTGTAAATAATTTCTTACTTGATTGGCAAGGAGAAATCGCTATTAACGAAAGTGGAACTTTGTCTGATTATGATGATTACATTGAAGACGGTTCTGAATATGAAGTAAGTGACTATCCAAATTTGGATGACGGACACGAACTTTTAGAAAGCGTTACATTAGCAGAAACTGACCACGAAGATAACGATTGGTCTTGTACATTCCAAGCTGATTATGAAAATGACAGCTGGACTGAAGCAACATACAACGTTTCTATGGCTTATGAAGACGGCGAATTTGACGACCTAACAGTTACTTTAGCATAAAGTAATTTTAATTGAGCAGGACTAAACTCCTGCTCTTTTTTATTTTTACAAAAGTTTTTTATATTCTAAAGTTATAATCTTACTGCGAGGGAGAGAATAAATTTTGCGCACAGCTTATTGTTTTTCACCACGTCCCTCGCAACCAATATCTATATCTATTTTAGTATCTAGATAATAGCATTTAATTACTATGTATCCTTATAATTCGTATGGCTATGGAGGCTACGTTAATAGAATGTCAGAAGAATATATCGCAAAACGATTTGAAGTACTTGAATACATACACAACGTGCTCCTTCCTCTTAAGCCAAACATATTAAGGTTAAGGAAGGATTTGGACAACCCTGACGAGGCTGAGCATTATTTTTTAGTGAAATACCTGTTAGATAACTTTTCAGAATACGAAGGGACTGTTAAAGTGGATAGAGATATACAAGAACTCGTAGACGAGAATACACTTGAAACAACAATCTTCGACAATATTGACAAAAAGAAAGTTGAGAAAGATTAAAGGCGGCTTGGAAGAGAAAATTGGAGGCAGTTTTCTCGGAGGGATAACATTACCAGAACTGTGCTATAGCGCGAGGTTTGAAGATACAACTTCAGAATATTGTGCGAGCGGTGGCGAAGCATTAGCGTTATTAGCTGTAGAGTGCGGACTCTGGGCGTTCTTAGCATATGGAACATATAAAGGAATGAAATACAGTTTAGCAAGTTCTAAACGGAAAAAAAATAGGGCGAGGTATGAAAGAGGCAGAGAGGAACTATGAACCGCCGCACGTAGACCTCGATTATTGTGGCTGTGGCGTCTACAATTATAGAGGACTATCGGCACGAGGAGCTACACCAGATGGTCAAGTGATGATGATTGATATGGACGGTGTCTATGTCAACTTCAGAATTGATTGTAAGAAGGGAGGGGAAGCATATCAAAGCTTAGAAGATGTTGTTGAAGATGAAGATTTACCAGATAGATGCGATACCAATTCTCCTCTCGAATTACTAATTGGAGCAGTCAGTAATGACGTATACACGCTAACTTTGAAAAACGCATTGGAGGATATACTACCAGATGAAGAAGATATTGGAAAGGATTAGTGTGGCAGAAAACACGCTATACTACCTCTTAATTCATATCATGTCGGGAGTTCTGATTATGATTTTGATGCGTGTTAGGCACAAAATAAGAGGGATTTGGAAGGCAAATATATTTAAAAAATGACACAAAGATTACATGAAGCATACTTGGATGAGCTGGTTTACAGCTTAGATAAAATAGACGAAAGTCGGAAAGACGTACGAACGATACTTAAAGGACCGATTTGGTTTAGTGAGCAAAGCTCTCGCCAGAAAAGTCTTTGTGATATGATACTAATCTATGAGGACTACGGGGTTCCATTGGAACTCAAAGGGTCTAAACACAAAAGACGCAAGGCACTCAAACAAATCAACCAAGGTAAGAAATGGTTGGAAGAATTTATGCCTGAGTTAGATGTACCTTATGGAAAGTTTGTAACATATGGCAAGACTGCTTATGGTTATGAGTTAGTTCCATTTGAACCAGTGGAGGCTCGAAGAATACTTGGAGAAGATTACCGACCACCGTTTTTAATCTGATAACTTAAATACCATGTTCGGTACTCTTTGTTCAGTCATACATTGTCTAATGAAATGACTTCGGTTTTTGTATCCGTTCTCTCGCCATGCTTTGTCTAAAGCTTTTAATTCATCTTCAGTTAGCCAGAAACTTACATTAACTTTTTTCATTCTATCTTCTCTTTCAAGTCAGCGTGATAGTATAATATTGCTTTGTGAATACCATACCCTAATAGTTGGTTACTTGTTTCTCCTCCTGTTAGTTCGGAAGCTATAGCTCTCCATGTATAGTTTTGATTTATCCTGAGTTTTTTGTATAAGTTGAGCAATCTCTTTGTAGGCTTTGGAGGTGTTTCGTTAGCCGCTGTGTAATATTTCCATAGCGAGTCTGCTTTATAGTATTTTATCATTTCAAATCCCTTAAGATAATTCCATCCGGTACTTTAATTTTACCATACAAACTTATAAACTTTATATTATATAAACTTTGTTGTCTAATCATAATTAATATCCAATTGTTCTTGACCTGGGTTTTCATTTGGATTAAAAGTAACTACATATTTCATAAACCTTTGACCAG
>Ga0256381_1000005_pt1 | contig 33097 bp, 50 predicted proteins | sample LS1160viralmetaG_FD_189070 | JGI IMG/M metagenome (GOLD analysis project Ga0256381, IMG submission 189070) | Seawater viral communities from deep brine pools at the bottom of the Mediterranean Sea - LS1 1600m | ecosystem: Environmental > Aquatic > Marine > Bathypelagic | place: Mediterranean Sea...
GAAAAGGCGCTGGCTCGCGTCGTAAGGCGCTTGGCCAATGTTTCGACCCGTCCGCGTCGAAAGATAATCATTACGAGATATCTATCTCGCCTGCTGTCGATGATCCGATGGATGTTGCGCACGTGCTAGCGCATGAATTAGTCCACGCCTGCGTAGGATTAGAGGCTGGCCACAAGGCCCCATTCCGCAAGCTCGCGCTGGCTATCGGACTCGAAGGCAAAATGACCGCAACGACACCGAGCGAGTCGTTTAAACGATTCGTGCAACCGATTCTTGATCGCCTAGGCGAATATCCCCACGCTGAGCTTGATTATTCCAGCGTCAAGAAACAAGGGACTCGCATGATTAAAGCCGAGTGCTGGCATTGCCGGGATGAAAGCGAGAACGGCAAAGGCTACACAGTCCGCTTGTCCGCGAAATGGCTAGAAGCCGGTGGTCCCCCAATTTGTCCTATCCACCGACACGTTATGGATATTTAAACTAGGAGTCACCATGAACAACCAAGAATCGCTTATCGCGGAGTTAGACGAATTTATGACGCGCCACGGGATCGCCGACTCGACATTCGGAATACGTTGCCTGAATGACAGTCATCTTCTGGAGCGGATTCGGGACGGCCGGCCGATCAGGCGATCTACGATCCTCAAAATCAGGAAGTACATGGCGCGTTACGAATTGGATTCGGTCGCGTGACTTGGAAGCTGCTGCGACCCATTTGGCGGCTGCCGGACGTCACGGCAGCACAACGACTCGTTCTGCTGGCACTGGCGTCGTTTACCGATCAACGCGGAGCGAACGCCTATCCGTCGCAGTCGACGCTAGCGAGAATGTGTTGCTGTAGCCGTTCGACAATCAAGCGCGCCCTCGCGTCGCTAATCCGCCGCGGCTTGATATCGCCGCAGGGTAAAGGACGTAAGGGCACGATTCGCTATAGCGTAGTGCCGTCGCCAGTGACCTACGTTAAGGCCCACAGTGACCCACCCACTAGGCCCACAGTGACCTACAATCCTAGTAAAGTAAGACCTAGTAACTATCCTAGTGAGAAGGATTCTAATTATTTTAATCCAGATTCCGGCGATTCTAAGCCTCGCCGATTCCGGCGTACTCGCCAGGAACTGATAGACGAATACGAGCGGGAACGTGCGGCTGGTAGAGCGCTAATCGCTGGCGACCATCGACCCAAGGCGTAGCAAAGAAATCACCAGGGTGAGTTGTCCACAGGACCACCCTGGTGATTGGATTGATTTTGATTGGCGGTAACGTGCTGAGTCGAGAGTCGTGGAGAGCGGCGGAATCCCTTGGATGTGGGGCTGGGCATGAGCCCGGCTCTACGCTGAGCGCCTTGAAAAAGGTATCAGAGCACCCGGTTCCGAACCCGCTCATGCGTGGGTTGGCATGGGTTGACGTGGCTCTGCGTTTGTGCGAATGTTTGCGCGCCGGGCGCTGGGCGCCGGGCGCGCTTCGTTAATTAATCAATCAATCAGGAGGCTAATCAGATGACCAAGCGCGAATACATCGACACCATCGCTCGGCTCTATTACGTGGCGAACCTAGCCGATAGCGATAGCGAGGCTCGCGAGCCCTGGCTGAAGGGCCACGAAGGTTGGGTACATTGCCAAGCATTTGACAAAATCGTGCTGGACCTTGGGTTGGGCGAATATTGGGGAAATATTATCGAAGGCGACTACCCTGAAGAGTCTGGCGTCTAGTCCCCTCGCTCCGGGCGCGTCGCACAGCGCGGCGCGGCTCGGCTCGGACGCCGGGCGCTGGGCGCCGGGCGGCCGGGCGCTGGTCGCGAGGCCGGGTGTTTCCGACCCGGCGAGGGACGGTTGGCCCAGGCGGCGCGGCCGTCGGCTCAGTCTCGGCATGGGTCCCTGGCCCGGTTTCCGATCCGGCGACGCCGGGCCGGTTCGACGGCCGGGGTCGTCGTCGTTGGCGTATACAGGCCATATACCCACCCATCCCAGAACCCTCACCAGAACCCCCACCAAGACTGCTTAATGTTACATGGACCGCTAAACCCCTATTATCCGGTACAGGTATTGCCTCTGGACATATTTGTGGGCCTCGGGTTATTAAGTTTTGGTCATGGATGAGATAACGCCTATTGATTTGCCTGATTTGGTGGAAAATCCAAAAAAGGCACCCGGACCGAAGCGCCCGTATCACAAGCCCTCTGAGGTTACACGTAAGACGGTGATGGCTGCTGTCGGGATGGGGTTGGACCAGCCGTCGATTAGCAAGTTGCTGGACATTGCGCCCAAGACGCTGCGCAAGTTTTATCGTGAGGAATTGGACACGGGTGCCGCGCGGGCTAATTTTAGTGTGGCGAAGAGTCTCTACGGACGGGCCAGCGGTGGCAAGGATACGATTGCGAGTATCTTCTGGTTGAAGGCCCGCGCTGGCTGGCAGGATACGACCAAGACGGTGCATGAGGGGTTGCCCGAGAGTATTCGGGTGACGTTTGCGCTGGAGCCTCCGGTGGATAAGCAGGCCAAGATGATTGATGTGACGCCGGAGAAGGCAATCGAGAATTAGGGTTACTGGGTGGATATTGAGATTCCTTATACGCCCCGGCCCCAGCAGCTTGACCTGCACCGGAATGCCAAGAGGTTCAAGATTTGCGTGAGCCACCGTCGCTGGGGCAAGTCCGTCTACGCGGTGACGGAGCTATTGGCGAAGGCGTTGGAGATCAAGACCGAGCGGCATGATGGGCGGTTTATGTATCTCGCGCCGTATTATCGTCAGGCCAAGCAGGTTGCGTGGGATTATCTGGTTTATTATGCCCGCGATTTGCCCGGCACCAAGATTAATCAGTCCGAGCTACGGGTTGATTTGATCAATGGCAGCCGCATTCGTTTGGCCGGTGCCGGGGATGATCCCGATGCGTTGAGGGGAATTTATCTTGATGGCGTTGTATTGGATGAGTATGCCGATATGTCGCCTCGGGTATGGAGCGAGATTGTTCGTCCTGCGCTGGTGGATCGCCAGGGTTGGGCGATATTTATCGGCACGCCCAAGGGCCGCAATCATTTCTGGCGGCTTTATGAGAATGCCGCTGACGACAGCGAGTGGCACAGCGCCATGTACCGGGCCTCCGAGACGGATGTGATCGAGCCGAGCGAGCTTGACGCTGCCAAGCGCGAGATGGGGGATGATGAGTATCAACAGGAGTTTGAATGTTCTTGGACGGCAGCGATCAAGGGTAGTTATTACGGGGGATTAGTGGATGACGCGGACAAGGAAGGGCGTATTTGCCGGGTTGAGTATGATGAAGCGCTGCCCGTGCATGTTGCTTGGGATCTTGGCATCAGCGATTCGTGCGCTTTATGGTTTTTTCAGGTCACTATGGGCGAAGTGCGTGTCATTGATTACTACGAACACAACAACGTAGGACTCGAACATTACGTCAAGGTGATGCAGGAGAAAGGTTACTGGTACGGCGACGACTGGTTGCCCCATGATGCCAGGGTCCGTGAGCTTGGCACCGGCAGAACCCGCGCCGAAACACTGGTAAATATGGGCCGCAAGCCCAAGATCGTGCCCTCGCATAAGATCGCGGACGGGATTAACGCCGCCCGGTTGCTATTGCAGCATTGTTATTTCGATGAGCTAAATTGCGAGCAGGGCTTGAACGCGCTGCGCTCTTATCAGCGCGAATGGGACGATGTTAAGCGCGTATTTCGCAAGACGCCGCTACATAACTGGGCTTCTCATGCCTCTGATTCTTTCCGATATCTGGCGATTGCCTACCGTAATTTGAAGCCCAAAGAACCCGAAACGGACTGGCAAGAAGAAATGCTGAAAAAACCATGTCTTGACGACCTGTGGGAAATACATGATTTTGATGAGCGAAATCACACGGAGCCGCGCATCTGATGGCGATTGATTACGGCATGGACGATGGTTTTGATTTTGCCCCGGAAGACGCGGCCGAGATGGGCGGCGTGTTGATGGCCAAGGTAACGGTGAAAACCACCGAGACACCTGGGGACTACAGTGGCGTGGAAAAAGAACTGCCCGAAACCGTCGAAGAAATACCCATACCGCTGCCGGGTCCGGCACCGATGATGATGCCGGTCGCTCCGCCCGAAGATCTCGGCATGGGCATTCCTGCAATTCCGACCCCTGGGATGGCATTGCCGCAACCAATGCCCGCAGGAATGCCTATGGCTGGGATGCCTGGGATGCCCATGCCTGGAATGCCGCTAATGCCGGGACCGATGCCCGGACCGATGCCAGGACCGGGAATGGGAACTGGAATGGGCGCGCAAGCGGCCCAGCAAGTGATGCAGCAATTTGGGCAGGCGTGAGTTTTTGGGAAGAAAAAACGCTTGAAGAGCTATCCCCCCAGGAATGGGAGGATTTATGCGATGGATGCGGAAAGTGCTGTTTGATCAAGATCAGAAGCGATGAAACCGAAGAGGTATTTTATACCGATCTGGCCTGCCGTTTGCTCGATCACGAGACGATTCGCTGCACTGATTATCCAGATCGCCAGCAGCGTGTCCCGAACTGTGTCACATTATCGCCGGAATTCATCCGCAACTGTGACTGGCTTCCCGATACTTGCGCCTATATCAAGCGGGCGCGGGGCGAGAATCTCGAATGGTGGCACCCGCTGGTTTCTGGCAGCGCCGATACCGTGCATAGCGCCGGGATCTCGGTGCGTGGCAAGATAAGCGGAGCGAGTATTAACGATGTCTGACAAAGACGACACACGAGCCGAACAGGAAAAACTCCTCGGCCCAGCGCGTTACTGGCAGAACGAGCTTGATCAGGCTGGCCAGTTCGAGCGCGATTGGCGCGAGCGCGGCATGCGCGTGGTCGAACGCTACCGCGACGAGCGTAGCAACAGCGGAGTCATCGGACCGCTCAGCAATCGCTTCAACATATTATGGGCCAATACCGAGACATTGAAGGGCGCGTTATTTGCCCGTATGGCTCAGCCCGATGTGCGGCGGCGCTTCCCAGATCCCAATCCGGCTGCGCGTCAGGTTGCGATTCTTCTTGAGCGCACGCTTTCTTACGATCTGGATATTTATGATTCAACGCGCCCGTTGATGGCAGCGCTGGAGGACTACCTACTGCCCGGACGCGGTGTGGTCTGGGTTGTATACGAGCCGATTATCGTCAAAGAAAAGATCAAGATCGAGATCCAAGACGACGATGTCGATATCGTTGAAGAAGAAGAAATTGAGCGGCTTGGCGACCAGCGATGCCGTCTTGAATACGTGCATTGGCAAGATTATCGGGAAAGCCCGAGCCGTCGCCCGGAAGATGTGACGTGGCGAGCGCGCCGCCATCTTTATACTCGCGACGATCTGGTTGGGCGCGGATTCAAGGACGCTTATGAGATTCCGCTGTCATGGATGCCAGATTCGGGACATAGCGAGGACTTCGATGAGATTTATAATCGTGCCGAAGTTTGGGAGATCTGGGACAAGGTAACTCGCAAGCGGTTGTTTATCGCTACCGGCTACAAGGAAGTGCTGGCTGAGGACGACGATCCCTACCAGTTGATCAATTTCTTCCCGACGCCGACGCCTTTGATTGCGGTGCGGACTAATAACACTTCCGTTCCGGTGCCAGAATTTACCCTTTATCAAGATCAAGCCGATGAACTGGACCGCGTAACCAGCCGCATTGCCTATTTGATCGAAGGATTGAAGCGGCGCGGGGTCTACGATTCATCGGTGCCTGAACTGGCGCATCTGGCGAACGCCGGGGACAACGATTTCGTTCCGTCGGATAATTTTGCATCGCTGGCTCAGAAAGGCGGGTTATCGGTCGTCTTCCAGACCGAGGATATTTCTCAGATTTCTGCCGTGCTTCAGGGCCTTTATACCCAACGCGCCCAGGTTCTTCAGATCATCTATGAAGTTACGGGCATCTCGGACATCATTCGCGGCGGCGGCACCAAGGCATCGGAATCAGCGACCGCGCAGCAACTCAAAGCGCAGTACGGATCGATGCGGCTGCGCTTGCGGCAGGACGCCATCCAAAAATACATCCGCGAGCTTTTTCGCATCAAGGCGGAATTGATCGCGGAGAATTACGAGCCGGATATCCTTCAGCGCATCACCGGGATGGAAGTAACCGACGAGATGCTGGAGATCATGCGAAGCGACAAGCTGCGCAGCTACCAGATCGATATCGAGACCGACAGTACCGTGTTTGCTGACGAAGAGGAGATGAAGCGAACGCGGGTAGAGTTTGCCAATACGATGGGTTCGTTTCTGGTTCAGGCTATCGAAGCCACCAAGGCCGCGCCGGAAATCACGCCGATTGCTTTCGAGATACTCAAATTTGTCACAGGTGCCTGGAAGATCGGGCGTAACTTCGAGGACGTGATCGGACAGACTGAAGCGCAGATCATGCAGCAGCTACAAGCAGCCCAGCAGCAACCGCCGCAGCCTTCCCCCGAGGAACGCATCCAGCAGCAGAAGATCGCCGCTGAACTGGAACGTGAGAAGTTGAAACAGGAAGGCAAGCTGGCAGATATCACTTCTCGGGAGCGTAGCAAGTCAGCGGAAATCCAAGAAGAATCCCGTGCCTCGTCAGAGCGCGTTCAGTCCAAGGAAGATCTGGCGATGTTGGACGCAGAACTTAAAATGATGGAAAACCGATGACTTTAGATAAGTATCGGCAGAATTACGATGCGATTGAATGGACGCAGTCAGCGCCATTGCCTCGCGGTAATTCAATTAAATCAGAGAAGGCTTTCGTCGTAATGAAGGACATCGATCCGTTCGTCTCTCCCATTGATGGAAAGATGGTCGGTAGTCGTTCGTCATTGCGCGACCATGAAAGGCGGCATAATGTTCGCCAAATCGGTAATGATTGGGCGGGAAGCGAACGTCCATCCAACTGGGATCGAATAAAGAATGGCAGAAACTGAGACCAGCACCCCGGAGGCGGGGCCAGCGTCAGATACATCAATTACGATTGACGGAGTTCTGGAAAGCGCAATTGGCGGAGTATTCACGGGCGGCGAACCGGAATCAACTCCTAGCGAACCACGACCACTCGCCGGAGAATCAAGTGCGGAAGATATCGAAGTCCAGCCGGACTCATCGGAAGAATCCGCCGAGGGCCAATATGATGACGTAGAGGTCGAGGCCACTCCTGATGCGGAGCCCGTGCCTGATGCCCTTTCTGCGCCAAAAACATGGCCCGCTGAACACCGCGAAGCGTTCGAGCATCTACCCGAAGATCAGCAGGGATTTATGCTGAAACGGGAGCATGAACGGGATGCGGCGTTCACTCGCAAGACGACTGAACTCGCAGAGCAGCGACGTGAAGTGGAGACATTGCAGGGAGTTCTGGCACCGTATAAGTCGCAAATGCAGGCCAACGGCATCAGCGAGGCTGAGTATATCTCGCGGCTGATGAGCTATGACAATGCGCTTAGGCAGAACCCGCAGGCTGCGCTTCAACATCTCGCCCAGCACTATGGAGTTAATTTTTCGTCTGGTGATTCGGGTGTGGATTGGAATGAGGAAACAACTTCCGATCCACAGATTCAGCAACTGCAACAGCAACTGACTCAGACACAAGCACACGTTCAGTCGATGCAGCAATCGCAAGTCAACGCTCAGCAACAACAACTTGTGGATCAGGTTGAGGCTTTCGCCGCATCTAAGGATGCGAAGGGGAATCTCAAGCACCCGCATTTTGAAAAAGTGCGTGAGCGAATGGGGCGATTGGTAAATGCTGGAGAGACCACGGATCTGGAAGCTGCGTATGGCATGGCGCTTCGATTAGACGACGAGCTTTACAAAGAGATCATCGCTAACGAACGCAAGGATGTGGCGGAAAAGGAAAATGGCAGACGTAAGGCGGCTGTCGAAAAAGCCAAGAAGTCGCAACCCGTACACGGCAGCGGATCGCCTCCGGGCGGTACTGTGAAACAGGCCGATCTCGACAACATTCTACGCAATTCGATTGGATCAGCCGTGTCTGGATAAGTTTTGTTGCCCCTTGATGGGAGCAAACAGAAATGGCTACTTCTCCAAATAGTACCTATACGGAGATTGTGACCACGACACTTGCTGGTTACTCCAAGACGATGGCGGACAATGTGACGAACAACAATGCGTTGCTGCGTCACATCGACAAGAACGGGAACAAGATGCCCGCGACAGGTCGTACCATCGTTCAGGAACTTGAGTACGCTACGAACTCGACTACTAAGTGGTATTCGGGTTACGAGGTGCTTGATACTTCAACCAGCAACGTCTTCACCGCTGCCGAGTTTAATTACAAGCAGTTGGCGGGGAACGTGGTGATTTCCGGTCTTGAGCAGGTCGAGAATTCCGGCCCAGAGCAGATATTCAATCTGCTTAAAAGTCGCATTCGGAACCTTGAGAAATCGCTCAAGAACACGATGGCGACCGCACTCTATGCGGACGGCACCGGCACTGATTCGAAGGAAATTGGTGGGCTGCAACTGCTGGTTCCCGGCACCGTGGGTAACACGGTTGGCGGCATCAACAGCGGCACCTACACGTTTTGGGCGAATCAGGTTTACGACTTCTCGACGGAAACCGTCACCGCTTCCGCAACCACGATTCAGACGGCCATGAATACTTTGTGGCTCGCCTGCATTCGCGGCGCGGATCGGCCAGATGTGATCGTTGGGGACACGACTTATTTCGGATACTACTGGGCGTCGCTTCAGACAAACCAGCGGTTCACCAGCGATGAGTCGGCATCGGCAGGATTTATGAATCTGATGTTCATGGATGCTCCGGTGTACTACGACGATCAGTGCCCGACGACTAAGATGTACTTCCTCAACACGGATTATCTGTTCCTCAGATATGCCGAGGGACGGGAATTTGTGCCTCTTGGTGAGAAGGCTTCTGTCAATCAGGATGCTCTTGTTATGCCAGTTGCATGGGCCGGTAATATGGCCGTCAGCAACCGCGCACGGCAGGGTGTCATCCAAGCCTAGAGGAGGATTTAATGCCATATACAACCCAAAGCGCGGTTGGCATTGACTTCGACGGCGGGACGGAATCAACCGCGTCGCAGGCGATTGGTACGAGAATGGTGGCAAACGATGCTTCTGAGTGGCTCTATGTAACAGCGGGCAGCGCTATCGCCCAGTATGACGTAGTCGCCGTTACTGAGGCATATTCTGCTGTTCCGATTACCAAAGCGCTTGTTGATTCGGGCGAACTTGTCGCATCGGCCCCGGAAGCGATTTCGAGCGGGGAGTATGGATGGGTTCAGATGGGAGGCGTTTGCACGATCAACGTGCTGGCGTCTTGTGCCGCTGATGCGATCCTGTATTCCAGCGCGACTGCTGGAAGCCTGGATGATACTGCAACTTCTCAAACGAGAGTTGATGGGATCAAGCTGACAACGGCACGAGGAGGAACAGCAGGAAGTGCTGCTGGTCTTGCTTCGTATCCCAAGTCGTTTGTGATCTAAGAAAGGGAGCGGGGGGTCTTGTGGCCCCCCGCAACTGCTTATGAGCAATATTCGCGTTGAGATATTTGCGGGCGAGGACGGATCTCCTGATCTGGTTGAGATACACAGGGTCGGAGATATGAATACCGTTTTGTACAAAGTCTCTGAGAAAGAAGGCTATCTAAAGGAGAATTTCCCCGCCGAATATGCCGCCTACAAAGAGGGCGGCAGCGGGAAGGTGCGACCGAAAGGCACTCCCTTGACTGAGTTGAAGGGCGTTGGGACACGCAAGCAAGAAGTCTTGATTCACCAGGACGTGAACACGGTCGAGGAGCTTGCCGATCTATCGGATGCTTCGGTTGGCTCGCTAGGCGCGGGGACCATCGATCTTCGTAAAAAGGCCCGAGATTATATTGCTGATCGTGAAGGAATGAGGCCGGTACAGGCAGTCGGATGACCCTACTTACGATCTGTCAGGACGCCGCCAAGCTAATCGGCATTACTGCGCCGGATGCGGTTACGTCTTCGACCGATACTTCGACAATCCAGCTTGAGGCAGTGGCGAATCAAGAAGGCCGCGCCCAGGTTCAGAAATATCGCTGGGAAGTCCTGATCAAGGAAGGTAGCCATACGACAATTGCCGCCGAGAGCCAGGGGGCAATGACGACCATCGCTACGGATTTCGGACGTTTCAGCAATAACACGATGTGGAATCGCACCACGAATCGGCGGTATTTCGGCCCGATTACCGATTCGGAGTGGCAGCGGATACTCGCGGTCGTGAGCGGAGGTATTACAAATTATTTCAGGATTCGGGGCGGTAATTTACTGATGCACCCGACTCCTACGGCGGGAGAATCGGTCAAATTCGAGTACGTATCCACGGATTGGGTGGATACATCGGGCGGGACGACGGCCAATGCCGATAAGTTCACCGCTGACTCGCAAACGACAGTTTTGGAAGAAGAACTGGTGATTTTGGGCGTGGTCTGGCGATTCCTCAAGCTCAAGGGCCTACCTTACGACCAACAGTTCGTTGATTACCAGAATCGAGTGTCGGAATATTCCGGTCACGACGGAGCCAGTCCCATCGTACGAATGGGGGGTCCGAGTCGGGCAATTCTGGCGCTTAACGAGCCAGAAGGAAGTTATGGCGGCGTTTAACTGAAGGAGAGAAATGATGCCGAATTTTGGTGGTATGGCGTATTCGAAAAAGGGGAACAGCAGCATGAAAGCCAACCCCAAAGCGACGACCTCTGCTGGAGGGAGTCCGTTTTCCATTACTGGGCCGGGGCATGCAGCGGCGGACAAGGCCAAGGTCAATCCGGGCACGTTCAATGCGGCATCCGCGACGGATAACTACGCCGCTTCAGGCAGTGCGACGCTTCCCGGCGGTGCCAAGACGGCCTAGCCAATGGCGCGAGATCTCTACGGCGAACTGCTCTCGAATGCGCTGAACAGGAAAGCGCCACGGGACCATTTTGCCGCCTATATCAACCCCAGAGAGGCTGCGATGCTGCGCTCGCAAGGCGGCGGCGTTGCTCCGGGCGGCGGCCAGTATATGGCGAACGGACTGCCTGCATTTATAGAAGATGTGGGCGAACAAGCATGGTCTGGTCCGTCTGGTGTGGCTACGACTGCTGAGTTCGGGCTTGGCTATGCTGCGCCGCCTGCCCCATCCCCAACCCCAGCAGGTTGGGCCGGGGGATTCCACGAGACAATGGCCCAGTATGGGCTGGCCGACCGAATCGGTCAGCATGAGGCGGCGGTAGAGGCTGTGGAGGCATACAGGAACAATAATCTAAGAGAAGACTGGAACCTTTCTACTCTACAGGAATTGAATGCTAGAGCGCTGACGCTTGATCCTGATTATGAAACGCGAGCGGACGAAGAGAATCAGGCTTTATTTTCTCGACCGATTAGCGATTACGGTACTGGCCAATATTCACCGGCTGCGATGTTGTCCGGTCAGGGTGCTACGGCACAACAATCCTATGATGTTAACCAACAGTCAGAGTCCGGTGGATATGCCATAAACGATCCATCGTCAGACGTATCGGTTCCGGCGGGATACCACATGGGATGGTTCCCGTCGGTAATGGGCAGTCTGATCGGCATGGCGAATCCGGCTATAGGAGCCGCATCTATGCTTGCTGGCTACCCAACCTTGGGAGCTAGGGCAATGCGTGGAATTAGGGAGGAAATCCCTGAAATTGGTCAAGTGGCCGACTTTTTCGCCGCTCCGGGTCGGCTGGCGGCGGATCTTGCAGGCCAGGGCTTCGCGCCGGTAGGTAGGGCACTTACAGCGGGGGTACAAAGATTAGGAGATGTTTTGGGGGGCGTAGGAAGCGGTGATCCTGTTGTAGCGGATTCCGGCGCGCTCTCACGTTCGATGGCTGGATTGCCGGAGGGTGGATTTGATCCCCCGTTTGTTCCACCGCAGCCTGAACCTGTCCCTTATGCGGGGGGTTTCCCAAGTGTGATTGGTTCAGGCGAGGTCCCGCAAGGCGGGAAAGAGGTGGCAGGCGAGGTATCGCCCGAAATATTGGCCCGTCTAGAGGCCAATGCAGCCGCAGCAGAGGAGCGGCTTCGAAGAATGGGAATGTTGGCGTAATGGGTACATCGCCTCTTCGCATAACTGGCGCTAACGCCACAATTCCAGCCCCAATCGGGGGGCTGAATACGCGTGATTCTGTGGATTTATTGCCGCCAACGGATGCGATCAGGCTCGATAATTTCTTCCCGGCTCGCTCTCATGTTCAGGTTCGCAACGGTTACGACGATCATGTAACCGGGCTACCAAGCACCGTTCAAAGCCTGATGGTTTATAATTCCGGCACCGCGAATACGATGTTCGCAGCATCCGGCGCAGCGGTTTACGACGTGACATCTGCCGGGGCGGTTGGCTCGGCGGTTATCACCAGTCTGAGCAATGCCCAGTTCCAGTGGAGCAATATCACCACCTCTGGCGGGGCGTTCCTGTGGATTTGCAACGGCGAGGATGCCCCACGCCATTGGAACGGCAGTGCTTGGGCCACGCCGACCCTCTCGGGTGTCACGGCGGCGAACATCGTTAATGTAACGCTATTCAAAGAACGTCTATTTTTCGTATTTAACGACTCTTTGACGTTTGGATTTCTGCCGGTCAACGCTGTCGCGGGCACCGTTGCAGAGTTCGATCTGGGCAGCGTTTTTGGTCGTGGTGGTCAGCTACAGGCTATCGGAACGTGGACACGGGACGGCGGCGCAGGGCCGGAAGATAACGCGCTGTTCTGGACCGATGAAGGCGAAATAGCGATGTACGCCGGGACCGATCCAGCGGACGCAACCAAATGGTCGCTGGTTGGCGTTTATAACGTGGGCCGTCCGATTGGACGGCGCTGTATTCTGAATGTTGGCAGCGATTGCTATCTGATCACCGAGAACGGCGTGTTGCCGATGACTCAGGTGCTGGGCACCGGAGAGGCTGCGCCAAACCTCGCGATCACCGACAAAATCAGCGCCACATATAATGAAGCAGTGGTGAGCTTTGCTGCCACTTTTGGTTGGGAGGGCGAGTTATATCCGCGCGGTGGATACGGTCTTTTCAATGTCCCGGCCAGCACTGGCGGCAATTTCAATCAATACGTTGTGAATCTCGAAACGGGATCCTGGGCGAGATTTACCGATCAGAATGCCTATACCTGGGCCGTACTTAACAGTGATCTTTATTTCGGCGGCAATACCAAGGTTCACAAGGCCGATTCAGGCCCAGACGATGGCGGAACTGCGATTGCGGCATCGGCCAAGACGGCGTTTATTTATTTCGGAGGTCGTACCGGGCCGAACCGCTATACCGCGATTCGTCCTGTGATGGCGTCTGATGCGGCGCTTACTGTGAGCATCGGATTTGACGTTGACTATGCTGACGGCACTTCGACGCTGACGCCGTCGACCGGGACATCAGATGCGGCAACCTGGGATGTCGCTGCATGGGATACGGCGGCGTGGGCCGCGCCAATAAATACTAAACTCGAATGGCTCAGCGTATCCGAGATTGGATGGAATGCTGCCGTGCGGCTTCGCACCCAGACATCAGCCCAGTCGGTGCGTTGGCTGGCGACAGACGTTCGATTTGAGCAAGGAGTAGGTGGGTTTTGATCATATCCGATGAAATGTGGGACATCTTGGCCCCCTCGACCGAGCCTTACGAAGATATCACCCGTGAAGATCTTGAAAGCGGTTTGGAGAGCGGTGAGTTTGTGATGTTCAAGGGTGAGCGTTCCATAGCGGTGACCTGTTCGTATGGCAGTTCTCTGCGAGTCGGCCTAGCAGGGGGCGAGTTGGACGAACTCTTGGGCATGGAAAAAGCGATTTGTTTGTATGCCCGTGAAAAGGGATTTTCTAGCGTAGAGATCATAGGCCGTCCGGGTTGGGAAAGGGTGCTTCCGAATTACGAGAGGACGGCTGTTTTGCTGAGAAAGGAGCTAAGTCATGGGCTTCATTAGGGATCTATTTAGCTCCCCCAAACCGCCACCGCCGGTTGATTACGGCGCTATCGGGCAGCAGCAAAATACTGCCAACCTAGAAGCGGCGCGTCTCGGTGCGAGGCTAGCGCGGCCTGATGTGGTTTCGCCTTATCAAACCACGACCTTTCGGGAGACTGAGCCGGATCGATATCTCGCAGCGACCAGTCTTGCGCCGGAATATGAGCGGCTACGAGCCGGTGAGGCGGGTATTCAGGAGGGGCTGCAAGGACTGGCCCAGCAGAGGCTGAGGGATGTTCCGGCATCGCCATTCACGACCGAGGGGATGACTGAGGAACCGGCTTCGTTTCAATACTCTACCGTAGGCGCGCAGCCAGCCTATTCCACCGAGGCAGCGACTTATGCGCTGCCGGGATATGCCGATCTAAATACTTATACGAGCAATGCTGCCGATGAGTTTTTCAACAGGGCTATGGCCCGGTTGAATCCGCAATTTGATCGAGCGCAGCGCGGATTGAGAACGCAGCTTATCAATTCCGGCATTCCCGAAGGATCTGACGCTTATAACGAGGAAATGCGGCTGTTCGACCAGCAGAAAAATGATGCCCTGGCTGATCTCGCGAGTCGGTCGATGTTTGAAGGCCAAAGGCTGCAAAGCAACATCATGGCGAACATTCTGGCCGGGCGCGGTCAGCAGCTAGGCGAGATCACCAGTGAATACGATATTGCCCAGCGGCGTCGTGCTCAGGGCATATCTGAAGGCGAGCGGCAGGTTGCCTTGGACAGAGAGGCTCGGGATCGGCAGATCGCTGAAGCGATACGATTGCGTCAGCAGCCCTTGAGCGAGCTATCCGCGCTGATGACCGGCACAACCCCGTTTACACAGGTTGCCGCAGCCGGACCGTCGCCCATAGCGCCGACTTGGGGGCCAGCGCCAGTCGATCTCGGTGCCATTACGGGTATGCAGCAGCGGGACGCACTTGCCCGATATGTGGGCCAGCAGCAGCAGCAATCGGCGGCGCTTGGCATTCCAACTACCCTATTGGCAGCTCGCTTAGGAAGGACGGGTTAGCATGGTTTCCTTCATTGCCGACCCGCGCATCAAACAGGCCCAAGCACAGCGTCAGGCTCTGATGGCACAGGCTTTAACGCCTTATCAGTTGCCCGCCAACCCTTATGGCGCGAGTCCGTGGGCAGGGAATCTTCAAAGGCTGGCTGCTGCACTGGGCGCGCGATGGGCCGGACAAGACGCTGCTGGTATTCAAGAGAAACAACGGGCGGCACAGTCACAGGTTCTTAGCAGGGCCCTTAGTGCGAGAAGGGGCAGAACAGGAGAGTCCCAATATGGGACAAGAATGGGCCGGCCCTATCGTATATCTGACGACGGGCAGCAGATTCCTGTGCTAGCTCCGTTAGATCCAGAGGTTCTCAAAGCAGCGGGAACCACGCCTGGACTATTCGCCCTTCAGCAAGAAGAGTCCCGGCTAATTGGCGAAGAGCGCTCTGAGAAGAAGCGGCTTAATTATGCAACTCGAATGCTAGCCAAGGCCGAGACTGATGAAGATAAGGAATATTGGCTTTCTGAAATTAACGCCGTTTCAAGGGCGGAGCGCAGTCTTGACTTGACTGCTAAAATTGCTGAGGAAGAAAGAAAATTTGGCATAGACAAAAGCCTTATAGATGTTCGCGGACAGTATACGGGGCAATGGGCTAAGGACAAAAACCAAGGCGGCATCGTTGTTCCTGTTAGCAATGCCGAACTTTATTCAAAAGAAGGCCAGAAAAGATACACCAGAGTTAATATTGAAGAGTTCGCACCAGCGGTACATGGAAAATTTGAAAGGGATAAATACGACGAATTGTCCAATTCATCAGTCCAGTATGGAATGAGGATTGCGGAGAATGAGCAGCTTTTGCAATTGTTGAGAAGTGGGAATTTAGATACAGGTAGCTTGCAGCCTCTTTTGACTCGGCTGAAGGGATTTGCGGCAGATTTCAATATTCCTGTTCAAGGCCTTAACGCAGCACAGGTTTTTGAAGCAGTAGCCAACAGGCGTGCATTAGAAATGCGAAACCCAGCATCTGGTCTTGGGCTAACAGGAAATACTAGTGACAAAGATTTAGATTTCTTAATACAAAGTGTTATTGCTCTTTCCAAGACGGAAGGTGCGAACGAAGCCCTTTTAATAATGGAAATCGCTAGAGATCGACGCCTAAACGCCATTGGCAGAATTAGAATGGACTTCATTCAAATGAACCCGGGCAAGGTGGGGGGCCACGACGCCATCGTAAAGTTCGTTGAATCAACCCCGTTACTTAAAGATGATGAGGAAGAAGCGCTTAATAAACTTATAAACCTGCATAAACAGGGGGCAGGATCAGGAGGTGCACCGGTTATTCAAACTGTCCCGTATAAACCTAAATCTATACGAAGAAGTCCGTAATAATGGCAAACCAACCGATTCAAGTAATTCCAGGAATTCCCCTGATTGATTCAGAGGAGAAAGATGCGGCTTTAAAACCGGGGCAATTTGGGCAGTATTACGACGAAGAGAAAAAAATACGAGTATTCAAGCAGGGGGAGGACGGCCCTTACGCTAGTAACTGGGGAACAGTTGAGGAGCTTATAAACGACCTGATAGGCGGGGTTGGTCCTGAAGTTTTAGGAACTCTTGATTATATCGCGGCAAAGGCTGTGCCGGGAGGGACCGACCCCTCCTTAAAGCAGTTAATCGCTGAGACGAGAAGTGACAAGGAACTGTGGAGACAGGCTAACCCGAAAACTGCGACGGCGATGCAGCTAATAGGGTCTGTGGGGCCAGCAAAGGCTGCTAAAGTAGTTGGCGCAGGGATACGTAAAATCCCCAAGTTGGGCGGCGTTGTGGGGGCGCTTCCGCTATACCTTAGAAACATTATAGGAACCGGCGCTACGGTTGGTGCAATTGCGGCAGCGGAAGCGGAGCCGGGCAAGGGGCCATCAGAATTTCTAGTAGGGGCCGAACGGGGGGCGTTGACTGCTGGGGTTCTATACCCAATATTTGCCGCAGTTTCGTTGCTATCGGCATTAAGAGGGCGGGTGCAGCCCAAATGGGGCGCGCGGAATTTGATTAACCTTGCTTTTAACCGCCATGATCTAGCCCCACAGGCTGAGACGGCTACCGAGCAAGAGCTTGCGGCAATGCCGCGAGGGTTGCGGGAATTGTCGCCGGGGTATCGGGAAGTAGCTAAGAAATTTATGGAGCTAGGCCCGAATGCCGCTCTAGTTGACGCTTTCCCGGATGGCCCGCGTGCTTTGCTAAGAAGCATAACTAAGCAGGCCGGGGCCAATCGTGATTTACTAAAGAAAGTTATAAGGGACAGGGGCCTTTCTGAAACAGAACGACTTGTGGGGATAATAAATAAAAATGTAAGTGATCTTACTGGAAACAGCGAATCGCTAGCGAAAGCACTGTCCGAAGCCGCAAAGCCTTATTACGATGAAGCCTTTGGGGTCAAGTACGAGCGATCTGGTATTGACGACATGGATGGCTCCGTTCCCGCGACTGAGGCTCAACTTGAAGCAGCGAGCGAGCGTGATTTTACGCAAGCGCCGGACTACAATACGAATTTAATGAACGCAGATATTGCACAGGTTCTAGGAAGCAGATCAGGGGAAGCGGCGTTCAAAGAAGCCCTAGATAGTTTTAGAGATGAATATTTCTATAGCCAATACTCTGTTGAAGAAGCGGATTTAGAAAGAAAGAGGATTTTGCAAAACGCAGAATATCAGGGAGGAGTGCTGAAAAGAGTATCGTCTCAAGCGCGGGGGTTTTCTTTGGAGTTTTTGGATAGGGTAAAAAGAAAGCTGGGCGCCCGTGTATCAATAGCAAAGAAAGCTGGCGACACAGACACAGTTCGCATAGTGGGTAATATCGAAAGGAAATTGAGAGACGCTCTGGATGATTTAGATGAAAGCCCCAATAAGTCATACAAAGTGGCCAGGGAAACGGCAAAGAGTCGGTTTGATTTAGAGGATGCCTACGAACTAGGGGAGAATTATAGAGAGGAAGACGCTGACGTTATCAAATCGCAGCTTGCCGACATGTCCGAAGGCGAAAGGAAACTTTTCCGGGCTGGCGCGGCGCGAGTTTTGCGAAGGCTGGTGGAAAGCGTATCGGAAACAGGACAGGCAACGCCCCGGATAGCGGAGAAAACAAGGGCCTTGAATCAAATTTTGGCTTTGCTTCCAAAAAAGGAAGGGCAGCAGCTTAGGGGCGATTTAGCCAGAGAGCTTACTTTTGCCAAAACTCAGAAAGAAACGCTTGGTGGGGGCGCGGGCCAGTTAAGCAATGCCGACGCGAGTGTAGAGGCGATGAAAAACCTCGCAATTATCGGGGCTTCCCAAGCGCCCGTGTCCAATATGTTTGTTTTAGCGGGGGCTGTCAGGAGGGGCGTTGCGCGCTTTTTGTCGGGAGGGCTTGGGGATAGAGAGGTAGTAGAGATGCTGCTTACTAAAGATAAAAAAGAAATGCTGAGCATCCTAAAGGCGCTATCTGCGATTCCTAATGATCCTAATGCGATGAGAGTCAGAGATTACGTTACTCAAGCATTGGCACAGAAAACAAGAACCTTGGGAGAGGAAAGGGTGCAAGTTCCTGTCCAGCCGGGGCAGTACCAAATGTTGCGACAGCCCAGAAGACCCGTTCTCCCAACATTGGGGGGCGCCTTGTCAGGGGCGTATAAAGAAATCAAGAACGCGTTCTAACTTAGAAGGTAAAGGACCCTATCATGCCCTGGAGTGGCGGAAGTTTCACACGGACCAACGGCGTTCACACGGGATCAACCCTGTGGGTGCAGGACCGCGACGCTGGGACAAAGATCCTCGCAACGCGCCACGATACCCACGATCAGGATCTGGCCGATGGCATCAACGCCACGCTGGAGAAGAGCGGCTCTAACGCCGCGACCGGCAATCTCGATATTGGCAGCAACCGCATAACGCTGGTCGCGGACGGCACGGCCAAGACCGATGCGGCCACGGTTAATCAGCTCCAGAGCAATGCTCCAGCTTTCCAGGCGACGGATACCGGTACGGCCAATGCCTACGTCATAGCCTTGAGTCCGGCCATAACGGCTTACGCCGCCGGTCAGGCGATTACGTTCAAGGCGGCGAATGCTTCAACTACGGCGTCAACGCTGAACGTCAACACGCTTGGCACCAAGGCGCTGAAGAAGAAAAACGATCAGGACATTGCTTCGGGTGATATCGAAGCCGCCCAAATCATCACCGCCGTATACGACGGCACCAGCTTTCAGGTTACATCACAGCTAGCGTCAGAGGCTGGGGGACCGGGCGGTAGCAACACCCAAGTTCAGTATAATTCTTCCGGTTCTTTGGCTGGCAGCGCCAATTTCACATTCGACGGAACTAATGCGGATGTCTCTGGGGATATTACTGGAAGCACGATAAATGCCGATGGGGATACTTCGGCTGGCGACAATGCAGCAATCGGGTATACGGCTGGGGAAGGACTGATCCTAACTGGTCAAGGATCGACTGACGACATCACTATCAAAAATGACGCTGATACTACAGTAGTTAATGTTGCTACTGGAGCTACAGACGTTGAAATTTCAGCAGGAAATATCCTATTTGGAACCGCAAGCAAGGGCGTCTATCTGGGCGTAACCGCTGCCACAGCGGCGAATTTACTGGACGACTACGAAGAAGGAACTTGGACACCAGTAATTCGTTTGGGAGGTGAGTCTGGAACCGACAACACTGCCGGAACCCCGACTGGAAAATACACAAAAATTGGAAACCAAGTAGTAATCACAACGTATTGCGCGATGGACGATTCTTTATCTGGAACTGGTCAGGTTGCTATAAGCGGATTGCCATTTACGGTGAACGGAACGCACAATTGTCCGATAACGTGGACTACCGGCGACCGTGTTGATGGAGACATTGGTATTTTAGCGTTTGCTTCCGCTGGGTCGGCTGCTGTTCTTTTTTATGTCGCTCCGGCAACTACCAGCGCCACTCTGGGGTACTTAACCCAGACAAGCCTGAACGACGGCGGAGCAGGAAAATCATTTTCAATTAACGGCACATACTACGTTTAGAGAAAGGGTTAGATCTATGGCGTTGGTGAAACGAAGAGTGGCCGACAAAATCGAGGTCGTCGGCGAGTTCTCTTGCATTCAAATTCGCGAAGACGATCAGATTGTTGACGACGCGAATGATCAAATTGAAAGTCGCGGAAATTGGCATCGGCGCGTCTTGAGTCCGGGCGACGATGTTTCCGGCGAGTCAGCCGTCGTTCAGGCGATTGCAGGCGCAGCATGGACGGCAGAAGTCGTTGCGGCTTACGAAGCTTCTCAGGCCAGCTAGCCCTCAATTGGCCAAGCAAACCTTGATAAAGTGGTGCTGTTTTGCCGCCATCTTTTGCTTGTTAGCGGTGCATCCCGCAACTGCCGCGATGCAATGTATGCCGTCCCAGTATTTAATCACGGCTCTGAATAGCCAGGGAGAGAAGTTACGGTGGCGGGGGGTATCCATGGCCAACTTAGTGATGCTGCTTGTGCATCCAACGACAAATAAATGGACGGTGATATCGACAAATCCAGGGGCGATTTCTTGCATCGTGGCCTTTGGAAATGACAGCGAGATGTTAGCGCAGACAGTTCCGATAGCGCCTCAAACGCATGACCGATGATTCTTCCAGGCGCGATTCTAAGTCGGCGCATCTGCGAATTGACGATCTTCTGTTGATCGTAACCAAGCATACCGCCTCGTGTTCGATGGAGGGCAAGGCCCAGAATGCGCGGCTGGCCCGACTGGAGAGAATCTTGATATCTTCCGCCACATTCACGATTGCACTTCTAGTGGCATTGATGTTCCGATGATCTGTGATGACAGTTACCCAACTCACCAAGCTAGTCGAGGCAGTTGGGATTCCAGCCGCGACCGCCGCTGCGATGGGGTTTCTGCTTTGGCGGCTGCTTCAGTATATCCTGAAAGATTTAAGATCGGACATGGAGACGCATGATCGAGATCTTCAGACAAGTCTTAAAAAACTACAGATAATTCAAATCCAGCAGGTTGATAGAATCCGGGTGTTAGAGCGCAATATCTACAGATTTCAGGACGCGATAGCGGTTAAGATAGGAATCGCACGAGTTGCATATGATCAGACTCGAAAAGAAAAGTACGACGAAGCAATGCAAGTGCTGCGCGATGTTGGCGACATTAATGGGGACGAATAGTGATTAATCTGGAGCATCTGGTTTACCACGAGACGCCGATCATCGAATCTTCCGATGACCTCGTATGTCTGCGTCCATTCGGGCCAGCGGTAGGTCATGCGACCATGCCGGACGAAGTCGTCAAGGCGTTCAATGACGATATCGACGGCGGAACGGATGGCCAAGATTGGTCAAGTCGTTTGGTCGGCAAGGTCGATGAAGAACGCCTGATTCCCACTGAGGTGCTGGAACCGCACAAAAAGTTCTTCACCAACGCGGCGCTACGATATGTGTCGAACTATGCGTCGCGCTACTGCCGTCCGATAGCAGACGATGTCAGGCCGCAAGTGACCATCCACAGCGCGTGGTACGTGCGTCAGGGGCCGGGGGACTTCAATCCGATCCATCTCCACACTAACGCCGAATTATCCTGCATCGGTTACCTGAAGATGCCGGACGGCATTGAAGAGGAATGGAACGAAGACGATCAAGATCATTATCCGGCATACGGCCATGTCGAGTTCATGCACGGCAGTCCCACGTTCCTGAATCGTGCCAGTTTTATGGTCAGGCCGAAACCCAGTGACTTTTTTATATTCCCCGCCGATATGTACCATACGGTTTACCCGTTTAAATCGGCTGGCGAACGGCGTAGTTTTTCGATGAACATCATTCTGTCCGAAAAGGAGGACGACGATGAAGGCACGTAAGGGATTCCCCGGTCCGATGACCAAAGGACAAATGGGGGCCTACAAGGGCATCCAGAAAGCCGAGAACTGGCCTGGAGGATTGGATATCCGCGCTGGTAACGAGCTAGGGTTCCGCTCGAAGGGCCGCAGCGTCAAGCGTGGCGCGGACAAGCCCGGCACCTTCGGGATGAAGCTCCGCAAGGCGTAGTCCTATGGCCACTACTCAGGAGTTACGGCAGATATCAATTCGGGCGGTTACCTCGACCACGGGGACGCACGATGAGGACTGGCTGGCGCTGTTCACGGAAAGATCCGCCCCGGCAGGCGAGTACAACGAACGGATGTTGAGTTATATCAACACCCTGCTGTCCACGTCCTACACCAACATCAACGACGCCAAGCAAGCGCTGGCAGCAAACCAGAGCGCAGACAATTTTAGTTCGATGGGGACGTTTACACCGTGACCACCAACCAAGAGGCGCGCCAAGCAACGTGCCGCACGGCCACCGGGACCGCGCTAGACGTCAATGGCGACTGGTTGGCGATGGCGGCGGATAACGGGTTTACCACCGGCACGATCAACGAACGCCTGATGAACTATTTCAATGCCGCCCTTGGTGCGACGTGGGGGGTTGCGGCATGGGACGAGGTGCTGTGGGACGGTGCTGGTGGTGACCACACCAACATCAACGAGGCCGCGGCAGCGTTCGGAGAATCCAACGGAGTCACCGGCAACGGCTCCATGTTCTCATCTCTAGGATCGTTCTGATGGCAAACAAGAACTGGATAAAGGGGGCGATCAAGAAGCCGGGAGCGTTTACACGCCAGCGCGACCGTTACAATCAAACTCATAAGGGCAAGAATCTGACGACTAATCAGTTCGCGAGCTTGGTGACAAAGCCTGGATCTAAATTCAGTTCGACCACTAAGCGGCGGGCGAATCTGGCCAAGACGCTGCGAAAGCTGAAGTGATGCCCGATGACATTGGCGTACCCGATAAACTGGCGTGGCAACAAAACCGCCGTCGCTTGGCATACATCGCCATGCTTGCGATTCTGGTGACTATCGCAGCCAGCTTCGTCTGGCCGGAACGGGCCGCGCAAGTGCCAGCGGCAGAGATGATCTATATCTCGCTTGCGGGCGTGATTATGGGATTCTTCGGCGCAGATGCTTTGGTGTCGCGCAAAAAGGGCAAGTAAATCCTCACCCTGCTTGGCAGTCTGCTGGGATTTGGAACGAGTATCGTTCCCGAGATTCTTGGCTTTTTCAAACAAGGCCAAGCGAATAAACAAGAACTCAAGATGCTGGAGGCAAAGGCCCAGTACGCCGCCCAGCTATCCACCCTCAAGCTCCAAGAATTAGACGCCGAAGCCGACATAGCCGAAACCAAAGGGCTATACGCCCACGACACTGCACTTGCTGCAAAGGGCGGCTGGGTGGTGGGCCTTCAAGCCAGCGTCCGGCCCGTCATCACTTATTTGTTCATGCTGGCGTTCCTGGCCGTCAAGGCAGGCATGGTTTACTCGCTGATATTTATGCAAGGCGTCGATTGGACGACAGCCCTGGAAGTTTCTTGGGACGGAGAAACCCAGGCATTATTTGCCGCCATCATGTCGTTCTGGTTTGGCAATCGTGCGATGGGTAAAGCGCGAGCGGCGATCAAGAAATGAAACTATCGCCCCACTTCTCCCTCGACGAGATGATTAAAAGCCAGACCGCGTTGCGGAAAGGTCTCGATAACAATCCAGATGGCGATCAGCTTGAGGCTATGGTTGATCTGTGCGAGTACGTCTTGGAGCCAATCCGCAAATACTGGAACCGCCCCGTTATCGTCAGCAGCGCCTTCCGCGCCCCGGAAGTCAACAAAGCAATCGGCGGCAAAAACACCAGTCAGCACACCAAGGGTCAAGCTGCTGATATCGAGATCCCTGGCGTAGACAATCTCGATCTTTATCACTGGATCGGGCAGAGCGTGGAATTCGATCAGCTAATCTTGGAGTTCTACAGCGGCGAGCCCGCCAGCGGTTGGGTCCACGTTTCCTATGTTTCACGTGAAACAAACCGCCGGGAACGGTTGCGGATTGATAAGTCTGGAGTCCGCCGGGAACAGTGATAAGATATCCCCGTGTAGTACCTCCCTATGACGAACTTAGGCCCGCCCCGACAAGGGCGGGCTTCCTTTTGGGTTCGGATCAGGCTAGCCTCTCGCATGGTTAAGTTTTAGCTATGAAGAGGTCGCTGTTTCCCCAGCGGCCTTTTCTCTTTCCTTCAACAAATATTCGTACTCCCTGAGACGCCAGAGCGCTTCGTCCCAATCATAGCTTGCATAACTGCCCTCAAAGTCCTCTTGAGGCGGCAGGCTGTCGGGTCCGTCTATCCAGATGGTTCTGTAGCCGTCGAGGCGCTCTACCTCAATACTGCAACCCAATCTTTTCGCAAACCTGTGCGCTTCTGCACGAGAACTGGCGTATGGGTCTTTCGGCTTCGATATATCAACCTCTGGTTTTCTTACGTTATCAGAAGTTAATTCCCAAACCCCAACAACCCGCGCCCTGCGCTTCACACGCTTGTCCTTGATAGATACAATCTCTCGTATCCGTCCGCATGTGTAACGTCGTCCACTGATTAGTTGCCAGTGGTATCCGGCGCTTACAAGAAACACACGATCCGAGGTTCTGTCCTTTTTTGACAGCCTCAGCCATCGTGCCAAAGTTGGCCCTGCGCGCCTGCTTAACGACACACGATGTCCGTCGTCATCACAAGCGCTATACGGCGTAGCTTTGATATTGCACGAGCGCAAGGCATCCAAAATTTCACTCCAGTGGGTTCCGGTAATCCTCCGGCGACCCGTGTTCTTTCGGATGAGCCTTGCGGCCTCACCTGTCGTTATACCGGCAAGGGCCGAGACTACGGATGGGCCGCAAAATGTATTCTTGTCGGCACCATCTTTGATGGCTCTTAGTTTTAGTTTCATCGCACACTCCTTTGTGCGCGAGAGCGCTAACCTGATTCACAATGTCAAAGAGCAATTAACACTAAGAGTATATCATCCCCGATTCTCGGAATCGGCTGAACCCCCCGGATTCCATAGGTTTCGGGGCGATCCCAAAAATAACTCTTTGAAATTGCAAAGAATCTTTTTTTCAAAAAAGCAAAGAAATCGCTTTTTTTGATTTTGGCCTCTAATGGTTAGTAAGCTAATGGTTGGTTAGCTTGCCAACTTCTGTAGAAGATCCGCGTACCCGGCGATATCGGTCGCGTGATCGGGATCTGACTCATCTCCCACTTGGGAGCGAGCGACCTTCAGCAAGATCATCATGCGGGCCACATCGGTAGACGTGACCGGCTTTCCAAGATAGGCGCTCCAGAGATCAGCGATGCGCCGATGGCAGGCCCGATAGTCCCCGTGTCTACCGTGGCGGTTCTGGACCGCTTCGGCAGCGCCCTGAAGAATCTCCATTTTCTGGGCCACTAAACGCGCCCCCGCCAACCGCCCGTATCGTATTCCGTGCAGCGGAAGCAGCCAGTATCCAAAGCGAGCTTCATGGCGATTTCACAGGGATAGCCAAGCTCTTCGTAGCGGGATTTGTGAACGATCAGGCGAGCCTCGGTGTTTCTGGTTCCGTCATCGTCCTGAAAAGTGTTGCGATGGATGGACAGAATCTGATCGCTCTTATTGGCCCAGTGCTGCGAGCCCGCGATGCTTGAATATGTGATCGGATCTCTAACCCCGGCCCCGATTGGCTTGGCCGGGTGGGCGATGATTTGAAGGTGCAAATTACACGCTTTCGATAGATAGGTGCAGTCGTCCAGACATCTGCCAATCCATTCCGTCTCGGTCTGGCGTCGCCGGTCAAAGGTTGGAATGATCATGTTGAATGGATCTATGCTGACAGCCGAGACGCCAAAGCGAGCATGGCAGTCGTTGACTGTTTCCATGATCCATCCCCATTCGGGGGAGTTCCTCTCATGGTGCAAAAACAGGAAATGATCCTCGATCCAGGCATCTGCCTGATCCTTCTCCGAATCGGTCATCGCCGTTTCTAGTTTGCCGTGATAGGCGCTTCTGAGGTTTCTTCTGACGAACGGTTTTTCGCGAGTCTCCATGCTCATCAGCGCGACTTTTATGTCGTACTGCCGGACGATCTGAGCCCATAGCTGCTGGCTGAGATGGCTTTTCCCGTGACCGGGCCAGCCCGATAATACACTGAGACAGGTTGGCGATAGATGTATTCGGCTTTCGAATTCTGCCCATCCCGGTCGCCAAAGAACCAGGGCCGGTGGCTCGGGAATCTGGGAAAGGCGGTAGACGCCCTGGATTGGAAACTCCTGAACCTCTGCGCGTAAATAGGCATGGAGTCTTTCTGCGTCCCACGCCACCAGCAAGTCGTTGGCGTCTTTGATCGTGTCGGGGAAATCCACCCAGTGGCATTTAACAGCCCCCAGGATGGAGGCTAAATCGGCGCGCAAATGCCGCCCTGGACTATCGCTATCGGTTACCAAGATGAACCTTGGGCAGCGGTCCAGCCCAGCCGCCAAGGCCGCCCCGATATATTCGTAACGCTTGGCGCTGGGAGCGTCTTCTGTAGCCTTGGCCGGTGCGCCGCCAACCACGCTGAGAACGGAATGGGCGGGGACTCCCGCCTCGACCAGCGCAAGCGCGTCCATTTCGCCTTCAGTGACATAGACCTCTTCCAAAGGCCCATTAAGCACCGCTGCTTGATTGAAGAATTGCTGAGTTCCACCGGGTTTCTGGCGGTAGTCTTTTTGGGTAAGCGGCCGCGCCTTCCAGTTGACGGTTTCGCCTGAAGCATCAAGATAGTTGAAAGTTATGGCCGGGAGTTTGCGATCACCAAACAGTATGAGATCGCCGCCAGCGTTCATCGCGCGCAGGGTTTCGGCGCTGATTTTTCTTCGCGCTGCCCACTGAATCGTACGAGCGTCTAGCCTCATCGTAGAACCCCTTGAACTGACAATGGTGACAGAACCACACTACTTCCGTGCCTTTGCGAGTTACAGATAATGGCGTATCAGTTTTTTTCTTCCGCTTGGCACTGCACTGGGGACAGCGCGCCTTTATCGACCCATCGTAGCTCGGGGCGAGTCGGCTGATCTGTTCGTCCTTCACTCCGCTACCTCGAATTTATCGACCTGATCGCCGTATTGATCCCATCCCGGCCATCGTTGGCGGGCAAACATCTCCAGATATGGACCGCCCACAAGGCGTTCGATGCTCGCATAAATCTGATCAGGCTTTCGCGAATGCTCCCGCCGTGGCGCAGAGATCACCTGCCGCACGTCAGCGTGTAAACGCTTTGGCTTCCCCCGCGTCGCCAGCAGGCACACTTCCGCTTCCTTGCGTGACCAGTATCCCATGCCGATGGAGGGCTTGACCCATATGAACGCTATGGTTTTGTAGATAAATCCCCAGGCATCTATCAATGTGAGCGCCGTCTGGAGATGGGAATCGACCGTCCAAAGAAACAGGGCGGCGTCTGGGGCCGCTTTCTCCGCGACCGGCAGCGAAAATAGACTCTCGAACACCATTGTTGGGTAGCTGGGTGAGCGCCCCTTTCCCTTGTCGGACCAGACCCGAAAGTCCCACGGCGGATCTGCCAGAATCGCCCCGTATCTCATATGGGACTCACCGCAACATCGCCGCTTTCCCAGGCTCGCCAGCGATTCGAGAATCGCTCCACGACGCTCTCGGCCTCGAAAACGTCGAGCATCAAGCAAGCGTTCTCGCCGTACTGCTTAAACGCGCATAACTCAATGACTTGCTTGTCGTCGCGGATCGCACCATTTTCAAAGCAGATCCCGTCCATCGCGGCCTTCACGACATTGTCGAGGTCCGGTTTGATCGCGTGCGTGCCGCTCTTCAAGAGCGCCGCTTTCCGGGTGCGCGGGGCGCTTGGCGGGGGCTCAAAGATCGCCGCGACATGAACGATAACCGCGCTCTTGGTTGCCGACCTACCGGCCATCGTAATGGCCGTCATCTCTCTAATTCGCTGCTCGTAGTTGCGCGTTTTCTCCGGCGTGTAAACGTGCCCGCTCTGTGCCACTCTGGGACGCCCCTTCGCGACGGGCGTCCCCTGGATCGTGAGATGGAAAAACGGAATCATCTTCTGGACACCGTGGCGTCGAGCTTAGCCATCCAGCGGTCGAAATCGGCCTCGGTGCCGCCCGATTCAATGACTGATTTCATCACCGCCAAGCAAGTAATCGTGCGATCTTTGATCGTGGGGGAGCCCGTCATAACGCCCTGTGGCGTCGTTGGAGCGGGTATAGGGGGCGCGGGGGGCACAGGTGCCTTCTTTTCGTAGAAGGCCGGTGGGAGGTCGTCTGAGGGGCTCTGAGACCCGTTTGATTTGTCGAGCGAGGCAATGGCGCTCGGGACTTCAGTGACTGCGCTGTGTTTAGAAACAAGCATATCTTGCTGACCCTGATACTCTTTCCCCAAATACCAACCGAGTTGAAAAGTCTTCCCCGTCTCGAACTTAGCGAGAATGTCCGCCCATCCCTTAAGGGAAACTCGCTGCCCGGAGTCAACGTCGATGCCGGTGATCGTACCGGGGGCGTTGCCCTGCCCCTGATCGATGCGCTCAACGTCCATCGTGATGATGTTTGCCGCCATTATTTAATTGTCTCCTGATTGGCCGGAAAAAGGTGGCGCGGGGGCTTGGCCGGACCCCCGCACCGGCACGGTTGAGAGGCTAAGAAACAACCGCGCCAAAGATTTCTGTTTGAGCCGCATAGCGGGCCAGATGCAGCGCCGCCGCGAACGCCGCGACATTGGCATCGTGATCGCGAAGCAGCGTCGCCTCGACCTCGCCGGTAGCGCGGGAAAACCGCACCAGCAGGCAACCGTCAATCTGCTCGCCCGTTTCGCCCAGCATATGTCGGTAGGCCGTTAATTGGCCGATGTGGCCCGCTTTGATGCTGGCGCTGAGATCGGTGACTCCTTTCCAGTCCAAAACGTACGTTTTCCCATCGTTTAAACGGGCCACCATGTCGCACGTTCCGGCCACCTGCCATCGCAGGGAATAGAGTCGCCGTTCTATATCCATCACTTCGCCAATGTTGGCGGCAAACCATTCGCCGATGCCGGTTTGACATTTGGCAATGTCCTCGTCGTTCGATAGCTCAGGATTCAGGCCGTGGGCAAGATCTTCAACATAGCGATGAACCTCGGTACCGACATGTCCGGCGGACTTGGTGGCTCTATATGGCGCTTTGCAAACGTCTTTGGCCCACGCCAACCTGTCATCGCCGGGGCCGTTGGATCGCAGAAGCTCCTCGCGAATAACTTTTGCGGCCCAGCCGCTAGCCGCGCCGAATGCCAGAGGATAACTCGACGCCACGGCTGACACGCTGAGGTCGACTTTCTCGTTGTTCCACTCGTATCGGTGGTTGCCGGGGCGGAACGTCAGCGTCCCGCCCAGCATTTTAATAATTTCCATCACTACTTCCCCTTAAAAATTACCTCGCCTCGCCTGACCTTGCCCAGCCACGCCAAGCCTCGCCTTACCACGCCTTGACTGCCGCGCCGCGCCTCGCCGCGCCGCGCCTCGCTGCGCCGCGCCTTGCCTCGCCCCTCCTCGACTGCCTTGCCACACCTCGCCTCGCCGAGCCTTGCCGGACCGTGCCCCGCAATTCCAAGCCACGCCTGCCTCGCCGTGCCTAACCCTGTCGCGCCTTGCCATACCACGCCCCCCTCGACTGCCTCGCCTCGCCACGCCATCCTGGCCCGACCTCGACAAGCCCGACCTCGCCCCACCTTGTCAAAACGGTCATAGCGGTAGCTGTGCCGCTTCTTCCAACCGGTTTCGCAAACGTGTAACCCGCTGCTGTAGCTCTTGCGCGGTTTCTCCGCGCTCTTCAGTCTGAGCCATCGAAACCAAGCCGTTAAGCGTGGTCTCATACTCACCAAACCGCTGGGCCATGTCGGTCAACACCGCCGTCCACATGTCGGCGTCTTGTACGACCACACGGATGTCTTCGTATTGGCGTTGCGCTCCGATCTTCACCGAGACGAATCTTGAGGTCTTCTGGCCTTCGGGAGTGACAATTTTCACGCCGCGAATCAAGCGCCGCGCTTGCCATACGCGGTAGCTGTGACCGGCGGTTGTGTCGTCCCACTCAAAGCTATCGTGCAATACATGATCAGGGTCCGTGGCCACTTCAACCACGGCATCGGGGGTGAGCGGTTGGCCCTGGGCAATCTCGCCCAGAGCCGCCGCAATCTTGCTTTCCCGTGCTGCCATCAAGCAGCAGCTTTCTCTTTCTCGACTGTCTCCAGGCCGGTCTCAAGAACGTCTTGTTCACCGACAAGAAAGCGCCCGAAATCGCCATCCTTTTCGGGACGCCAATCACCAACGCCGACCTGCAAACCCGCTCGCATGAACAGATTCACGATCTGAGAACCGCTGATCAGGTCTTCGTCGTAGCTGATTTTGAGCGTACAAGACCAATCCCGAAACTCTGGCCGATAGCGTAGATCGGCCACACCCTTGGCAAGCCGAACCGTGTCCGTTCGCATCTCCGGTGTGCCGTGAATCCGCACACAATCGACGCCCGTGGTGTCCCGGTCGTCAGCCGAGATAAAAAACATCTGTCTGGCGTCCGTCATGTTCACGCCGTCGAGCATCTTGGCCGCCCGGATGGCGGACTTTTTGAACCCCGCGCAGGGGAATCCGTAGCCGCCCCCTTCCAGCCTGTAGAACGCACCCTCGTACTCGGCCTCTGGATCGCGGGCGATCTTTGGGCCCTTCGCCGCCTTGGCCTGGGTCTCCTGCATTTGCAAACGCGATTTCTCGGAGAAATTGTGGCAAATCAAGCCACTTTTGCCGGTGATTCCCAGATGCAGCTCCCGAATTCTCGGGGCCGCTATGATAATATTCGTCACTTTTTTACCTCCGCGTTGGGGCGCTGTTTTCAACAGGCATTTCCAGCACTGCGCCATTGGCGCTGGGAATGCGTCGTATCGATGTTGCGCGAGGATAATCGTCGCGCACTTCGTCTACGCTTTCGTACTCGACTTGGTCGATGGTTTCCCCGTACCCATCGCACCACTCGCATGGGTTGGCGCGAAAGGAATCCACTGACGTGCGGCGCTCGATAATTCCCTCGCCATCACATTCGTCGCAGTGATTGGTGACCTTAAAGTCAGCCATTCGGCTCCCCATTCGACTCGGCACAGGTTCTGACTTCCAGCCAGTCCCGAAGCCGCTCAACGATATGCCGCTGAATGGCCCTGTTGCTGACGGCGCGGCGATTTAGCGTCGCCATCAGGTCATCCCCGAGAGATTCCGCGACGCCGTCGTCATCGATTTCTCGATAATCGGCCTTCTGCTGTTCGTCGTCAGTCGGAAAGCAGATTTTGCCGTGGCAATCGATGTGCGGCGACAGGGTCGAAAGCGACGGATCTTCTTTTATCGCGTTGTCTACGGCCCTCTCCAGAAGAGTGAGCCGTCTGCTTAGCGGGAATCCGATTCCAGATGTCTGCCCGTCCTGTTTTCTCATTTTGTTCTCCATCACAACACGAACATAGCGATAGCGCCAAGCCCAAGAATGACCAAGAATCCCAGTACGTTGGCCGCGTGGCGGCGCTTTGCTGGGCCGGGAATCAGCGAAACGAATAGCAGGCGCTGAAGTCGAGTTCCTGTGATCGGGTCATATTTCGTCATCCTGCCCCTCCCCCCTAGTTGTTGCGCCTAATCACGTACGGCGCGGCGTTAGCCCCGCACCACGATTCTGAATACGCTCGTCCGTCGCGATCAATCGACGGGTGCGCGAACATCACCGCATCGAGCGATGCGCTGCATAACTCACAGATCACCTCCGAATAATGGTCGCCGTCCTCGCTGGTGCTGTAGATCATGATCGGACTGTGGATGTCGTCACCGACAGGTCTGGTGTAGTCGACGAACCGTCGTAGATTTTTCATCGCGGACGGAATGCGAGTCGCCATTTTCGTTCTTTTTAAGGTGACTCTCATGACGCTACCAGAATCGGCGAGATCGCGCCGGGAACGACTCGGACGTCGTGGTTTTCAAGTGCGTCGTCTAGCAACGCCGCCATTGAATCGCCGCTGTCGATTCCGATGCCGACATTGTCGCCGGAATCGTTGCATGCCTCGCAGTCGAGCAGAATGCCGTCAGAGTCGAAAGCTGCGACAACATGTGTGACGTTGGGATTGATGCCGTGATCGCGTCGGGACGCTTTGAGCGCGTCCAGGCGACTCTTTTCGATAGTGATGATTTTCATTAGCCTCAAGCCTCTTGTTTGGTTTCGCCTATCGACCCATAGCGGCCGTGGATACGCTGGGATCGTTCCCAGCGCATACCGAGTCGCTAGTCGTCGTAGTCAGGCGACCATTCGTCAGCGTCCTGATGTGCCTGACAGGAGTAGGCGAAGGGTCCAGATGGCTCGCCATCTAAAAGACAACCAGGGAATCCCGCTGCCCAATACCAACCAGCCGGTTCCGGCTTACGCCAGTCGTCTAGTGGCATGGTGTCGGTGAACCCATCCATTCCATCGCGTTCAACCATGTGATCGCCATCGTGCCAGAAGACCTCGAACGACCCGAAGGGTTCCTGAGTTTCTGGCGAATGGAATTGGTGATATCCAGCGTGCGAGTCGTAAACTCGCGCTTCTTCGATTCTTACTGTTCCGATTTTCATAGCCCTAGCCTCACTGATTAGCCTCGAATGACTGCGATCATACGGCATAAAAAAGCGTCGTCAAGTCTTTATTCGCGTTGACGTGGTCGCGTGTGGCGCGTATATAACAAGTGACTAACAAAGGAGGCTAATCAAATGAACCCGAACAGCGAAATTACCTACGCCCAGATGTGGAATTTGACTTGTCGCTACAGCCTCGCTCAGGCGAGCGAAGATGGATGGGCTGACGAATGGCGCGAAGCCGACTACCACACAGACAGGGCCGACGAAAGCGAGAAATATGTGGCCGGAGAGACGCGCCGCCACGTACGCGAAAATGATGTGGTTACCGAGGCGAGCGCCGACCTCAAGAGAATGGTAGCGAGGCTAATCAAATGAATCGTGAATCTTACATTAACGCACTAGCGACTGAGTTGCGCCCGCTGTTTCATAGCAGCGGCGCGACCTATCCAGAGAGAGTCCGTTATACTTGCGGTTGGCCCAGTAAAGGCGCTGGCTCGCGTCGTAAGGCGCTTGGCCAATGTTTCGACCCGTCCGCGTCGAAAGATAATCATTACGAGATATCTATCTCGCCTGCTGTCGATGATCCGATGGATGTTGCGCACGTGCTCTC
>Ga0256381_1000006_pt1 | contig 27177 bp, 31 predicted proteins | sample LS1160viralmetaG_FD_189070 | JGI IMG/M metagenome (GOLD analysis project Ga0256381, IMG submission 189070) | Seawater viral communities from deep brine pools at the bottom of the Mediterranean Sea - LS1 1600m | ecosystem: Environmental > Aquatic > Marine > Bathypelagic | place: Mediterranean Sea...
AAGGATCCGGACCCGCGCGTCGTCTGGCTGACCAAAGCCGGCCTTCACGCCCTCACGTTTCCGCCACCAGTCGCCGGCGGATCCGGCGACCAGCCCAAAGAACTGGCCGGCGGTCCGCCGTTAACCTGGAAGTAGCGCTTCCGTCGATTCACGACCCCGACTGATACTAAACAGGCGGGAACGGTCCAGCGTCCAAATTTGGGCCGTTCCCGCTCGCCTGAAAGTTCTTTACTTCCGTATACGGTTTCGTATATTCAGGGCGCGGAAAAGAGCCGCGCAGTTTCAAACCAAATCCCTTCGAAAGGGGAAGCCATGAGTCAACACAAGATTTTACCCGCGGGAAGTCGGATCCGGATCGCGTTCGACGATCTGGCCGGCGGCCACAATATCAAGTACGGCACGACGACCGATATGGTCTTCGCGAAGTCGAACCTGGGGAAGCCGGATTCCTGGTTCGTCGAATACCGGAAAGACGCCGAAGCGGACGAAACCGGCTGGGGATGGATAGAAGATTTCGAGACCCACAAGATCGCGTTTGTTTTCGGCGACGCCGGGACGTCGACGCTGACCTGGCTTCGAACCCATACGTCGAATATCGGCGAACTGAACGAATACACACGGACAGACGAAATTGAGCTATTTCCAGGCGAACCGAACGCTAATATAATTTTATATACTTGCAACGAAGGCGTCCGGTTACCCAACGACTATGTGGAAAGGGGGACAGCGTGAACAAATTTAATCCGCCGTTTGATTCCGGAACGCTGATATCGGTTTGTTTCCCGTACGGCGATTTCCGACGTGTCAAAAGCATCGCAAGCGGCCAGGATGAATTCCAGATCACCGTCGATCCAGACGGCGCGGGAAATCAGTCCTGGTACACGGATCACAAGATCCACAACTGGCTTTTGCACGTCGCCGGCGAAACTCAGGCGCTGGTACAAGTCCGGCAAGACGGAAAAGAGCGCCAGGGAATCGCGCCAGGGACGACGCTTCGGCTTATGAAGATCCAACACACGCCGCCGAACGGCGGTCGCGCGTTTTCGCGCTGGGTCTGTTATCCGGACCCGGTCGAAAAACCTGACTGGTCGTACGACACGCTAACATTCCGCGCGCCGACCTGGCTGGAACCGCAGGGAACGACGACGTCGACCGACACGCCGCCGCCACCGACGCCGACGCCGACGCCGGAACGTGAACCGACGTCGTCGACCGATACCCCGCCGCCGCCGACGGAAGAACGAACGAACGGAAACGGCGAACATGATCGCGATCACCCGAACGACACGCCTGGCGGATCCGCGCCTCCCAGGATCATCCGCCACCCATACGAAATAGTCGCGCTTATGGACCGCGCCGTTTATTGGGCCGAACTGATCGCCAAGAAATACAAGCCGAACATCGCGCACGTCGACACGCTCGCCATCGAACTGTTCAGGTCGAACGTAATCGGCGGAATCCGACTGGATGCGGAACATTACGGGCGGATCGTCGACGAACTGCGCGGCGACTTCGCGAAAGACGACGACACGACGCCGACCGACCAGCTTCCGGAAGGGGGATCCGCATGAAACTGTCGAAATTAGACGTCGTAAAATTTCGATCCCAGGATAATATCGACCGCGTCGGCTGGATCGCGTGCCTGGATCCTCTTAAGGTCGTCACCTACGCGCCTGACCTGGCAATCGGCGCGGCTACGTTCGCGGAAAAATTTGTCTGGCTGGATCCGAATCCGGAAACAATCTGGCCGGCATACGCGCCGATTCGCGGGACCGTGCAAAGCATGCGGAAACTCTACCAGGACGTAATCCGACAATCCGCCAAACAGGAAAACGAGGAACGCCGCTATGTGGACGAAAATTTTTCAGCCTGAACGACAACCGAAAGAAGATATCGTCGAATTCGTGTCACGCGCAAACCTGGGAAAATCGTCGTCGCATGACCTCTTTGGCCCGATCGCGGTCACATGGTGGCGAGGAATATTCGAAGGAGAACTTCTTCGCGTCCGTGTCCGTCCGTCAGACAAACGACAGCCGTTCAGGAACCAGCGCTGGACCGGCGCGAAAAATTGGCTGGATATAGTCGTCCTTAAGGGCGATTTGTCCGGACGCCAGCTTCATCGGCTGGCAAAGCTGGCCGAAACGTCTGATCGCCGGCCGGCGCGCGCTAGATATATCGGCCGACTTTCGCCGTACAATGATTCCCAACCTGGAAATGATTCCCAACCTGGATTTGAAGTTCCGACCCTCTGGGAGCGCGTCGGTTTTTTGCCGAATTCGAATATCCCGATATTCGAAGCGCCGTTCTACGACGACCAACCGATCGACGCCGACCTGGAAAGGCGGTCCGAATGAATACAACACCAGGAACGCGCGCGCACTTCCGACGCCGGTTTCGTGTCGACGTTTACTGGATACCGATCGACAGTAACGTCGATCGCAAGCCAGACACGTATTCGGTCGTCATCGACCGCGTGGATCGACCGCGGCCGTCCAGGCCGGGAACGTCGAACCGGCAAGCGATCGGTCGCGTCATGAAACTAAGCGACGGATGGTCCGCGAAGCGCATATCCGGACACGTCATCCAGACAGCTTGCAAATCTCGCGGCGAAGCCACCGATCACGTATTGGTCGACGCCGCCAGGGAGGAACGCATCCAGGCGCCAGTGATATAGGACCAGAATCCCGCCAGGACGCAAATAAGGCCGCTGGGCAATACATCGCCCAGCGGCCCCTACCTTTAGTCGGAAAGCTTAATATCGTCCCTTAAATCGCCTTAGCGTGCCCTGGCCGGCCGAAAAAAAGACGCCGACGGCCCCCCCCCTCAATAAAAAGGACCGCCGGCGTGCCGTCTGAAACGTCGAGTCTCTCCGATCGACGTTTGTTCCCGTTCAGACGACAGTCATCTTAAATTCTCGCCGCCAGGTCTTCCAGGTTAGCGGAATATAGGATCCGCTTTCCGTCCGCATCCATCGGGCGCCGGATCCAGGATGATCCAGCGATCGAAGATCGACATGGAATCCTGGATTCGCTTTCTGGCCCAGGCGCCAATGAGCATAAGCGCCGATTCCGTTCCAGCGATACGGCGGGAAGTCGAACTTTACGCGTTCAAGTTTCAGATACAAATCGAACAAATAATTCGGATCTTTGGCCGCGAAATCAAAATCGACCGCCAGGCCGTCGGCGTTCGGAACTTCGATCATCTCATCCTCTATCTTTGACCTGGCGTGATCGATACCGAAATAGTGGAGCGAATATCCGGAATGTCCGTCGCTGAACGCGGCGGCGTCGCCGTTCGGGTGAAATACCCTAGTCCCGTCACGCGAGCGCGACATACGCATGGCGCACTTTGTAAAAACACGCGTTGTCCCGATCGCAATCACCAGGCGCTCCGCCATGCGTTCAGGATTATAGAATTCGCCAGGATGTATCCGGCCCGACGGTTCATGCTCAGTCCAGAGCGATAAGTCCATCCTTACTTGTCCCCTATTACAAAATTTCGTATTTCTCGAATGTCGTCGCGGATCTGTTTAAGGTCATGTTGATATTCGATCCGCGATATCGCGCCAGCATGCGGTCGCTTTTCATGGTGGCTGATAAATAGCAGAATACACATGACCAGCGTCGCCGCGGCGGCGACCCCCGCGAACACCGGCGACCATTTCGACCCGTTCCGGTTACCGTTCATGTGCTATCTTCTTCGCCTAAGAAATCCGAATACCGATCTCCCGACTTTAAGGCCAAGCTCAATCTTTTTAGCCGGCGACATTATCGCAAGCCCCACGCCTAAGATTCCTTTGAGCCGGCCGGTCTTTTTTTTCCGGCAAGTTTACCCGCAAGATCGAACACGACGTCGAACAAAATATCGTCCTTCGTCGACGGCGTTAACTTTACAATTTTTTCCGCCACGCAAAAAACAATCAATACATATTCCCAATTTTCCGCTAAGAACATCATTCCGTGACCCCTTTCTGAGTATCTACGTCGGGCTGAACGCCCGCTTCCTGAGCATCCTTATCGTCAGCGTTCATGGCCGCCAACATTTCGCGAGCGCCGCGAAGCGTGCAAATTTGCGGATCGCGGTCCGCGAGGTAGGTTACTCTCTGCTGTATCTTCTCGTCCAGTTCTTCGACTGTGGGTAACTTGTTCATGCTGCCTCCCCCGCAGCTATTCGTGCTGCTCGATTCTTATACCCTTGCCCCTTCGCGGATTTATCTGACCTATAGATTGGGTCCCACCTTGCAATCTTTTCCCTCAACGCCTTTTCCGCATCTATTTTTGATGATGCATTAGCGTGATCCCACCACGCTTGAGGGTTCGCAACTGGATGAGCCAAAATCTCTATTTCTTGCGATGATAATTGCCTTGGCATAAAAACCTCTATGTTAAAAGACACGCTGAGAAAAAAGACGCAGTAGTAAGATCAACAACCTTAGCCCCGTTTGCTACAGTGATCGAAATGTGGACTGTGTCTGCCGCGTCCATATCTGCTATTACCGATCCTGGCATAGTAAAATCCGTCCCGCCACCTGAACATGCATACGGGTTTGCATATCCGACATTAAACGTCCTATTCGAGGCCACAATATTTAAAGATACTACAGTTGTGGAAGAGGTCAGCCCCGCTATGCCGAGGGAAACATTTATCTGATACCTACCCGTCACTGGAGCAGTAAAGGTAGAAGTTGTATAGTCTGATCCCTGATCAAAAACCTCTGTGGCGAATACTACAGTGTAAGCCGTTCCATCACCTGTCACGTTGGATAGGGTTCCAGAGGGGTGTGCAAGAAATGCAGGATTTGTGGGCTTAGTAACAGCACCAGAAGAATCAATCCGCATCCGCTCCGTAGGTGCCACCGCGCCATCGGCTGTCGTGGAGAAGACCAACCTTCCCGGCATGTCATTATCGCCGGGGGCTTTGTCTATCGCCGCTCCAATACTTGCCGATACCGAGTTGAAGTCACTAGCATCATCACCGAGGAACTTGATCTCCCCGAGAATGTCACCATTCTCAACAAGCGCATGAGTTCCTATAGTGCCGCTTCGAGATTTGCCCATATAGTTAATCGGGCCATATGCCGAGTCTGCCCACCTAAACGCTCCGAAGGCGGGATTCGCGGTGTTATGAATCTGTATATGCGGCTCTGAACTTGTTATGCCATCCAGCGCAGTGTGACCGACAACCAACGAACCTTGAAGGACTGCTAAATCCTCTGCTTGGTCCCATTGAAGGAATTTTCCGGCTGTCGCTCCGTGAAATGTAACCTCATGCCCCACGTCGTCGGCGCCCACAGTCAAGGAGCCGTCGAGTTGCGTGTCGCCATTCACGTCGAGTCCGCTTAAAGCTGATTCCGAATCGTCCGGATCGTCCAATAATTGTTGGAGCGTCCAGCGATTCGAGTCGCCCATGATCCGTGCGATATTCAAGCGATCGGTATCGGTCGGATTTCCGTCGGACCAGCGCTGACCTAGATCGCCGAATGTATACGGATTCGTCGCCATAATTCGTTCCCCCTCTTATGCTTATGGATCCCGCGCGAACGAGACCTGACTCTCCGGATCCAGCCAGGACAATTCCGAATTCGGATAACAACAAAATCCGTATAGGTGCCGATCTTCCGTCGACGCCGACGGCCAGTCCGCCGTCCCGGCCGGCGCCGCATGCCCTACAGGATTATAGTCACGCGGCGCTTCGCGAACAACGACCTCGATTTCGTCCGTGTCCTGAAGAATCCGCATCTCGACGACTTCCCACTTAAGGACAACGCGCTGGACAACGGATCCAATCGGCCACGGCCGCGCGACGGTTCCCGCATAGGCGCGCGTTACGACGATGTTCGGCGAACTGGTCGACGAACATTCCAAACATTCACGATACAGCTTCGAGCCGGCCGGCTTTACTATGATTCGATCTTCGGCCCGCGTAAGCTGGGCGCCCGTTCCGGCCATAGTGATCGACGTCGCCGCCTTCGTGGCCGCCGTCGTCGCAATGGTCCCCAGCGTCGTCGGCCGTTTCTTTAAAGGAAGATCTTCATGGTCCAATATAACCAGGTCGCCGATCTCTAAGTCGACCGCGTTTAACCAGGTCCGAAACCGCGCCATGTATTGTCGCTGTGAATAGTAGTCGACCAGGTAGTCCAGGAGGTTTTGCGCGGTCGTGTCGTCGTAAATGAAGCGCGACGGGACGGCCAGCCGGCGAACTTCCTTATATTTTAATAGCGACCGGTGGCAATTAAAATCATAGTTCGGCCCCAGGTAATACGTGTCGGATCTGGACGACACGATTTCCGTCTCGTCGACCGGCGTCACCCCCAGGACCGTCGTCGCGACCGTCGTTATCTCGTATAGCTTGTCACGGATAACAAAAACCTTGTGGCCGACCTGGACGCCCAGCGCCACAAAATCCTTCGTCGCGTCCGTAAGCGTCTCCGCCGACGTGTCCATCGTCGCGGTTCCCGTTATCGTATAGTGATGCGTTGCCACCTTCTGCTTTGTGTAGGTTCCGAAGGCCGCGTTCCAGCCATAGTCGAGGACAAATTCGTTGTAAACTTCGTTCAGCGGCGACTGGTACAGGTCGAAAGAGGATTCGCGTTCGGCCGCCGGCGCGCCTGGATTCCGGACCGCGATATTCGTATCGCCGAAGAACGCGGCGACTGCGTCGTTTTCTTTATCGAAGACGCTAAACTTCCACTTATTGTCGAACGTCCGGAACATCCGAATTTTCCCGTGTTTCAGGAATTCGGAAAACCCGTCAATATCCATGCTTTCTTCTAACGAGAAATCGAAATACCAGTCGGCGATCTTCGCGACTTCCGCGACGATATTCGACGTTTCGATCCCGGCGGCTTCGATCCTGGAGCCGAACCGCTTATCCCGCATGAGGACGTTCGCGATATGGATCGGATTCCGAAGTAATTGACTTGCCGACACGATCGCGGCGCCGTCCTCGTATTGCGTCGCGACGTCCTCGTATCCTGTCACGACCTGGAAGACCGGCAACGCCAGGTCGGATCCTGTTTCTTGCTCGTCGAACGTAATATCTAGCGTTATTAAATTGATCGTCGCGGCGCCGGTTCCGTCGATCTGTATTTCGATGTTTTCGAAATCCCAATCTGAAGCGAAATCCCAGGACGACAGATCGATCGCCTGGGATCCAGATCCGGACCCCGTCTGCGACGATTCGCCGGCCTTCAATACGACGTAATCCCAAGAACCAGACGATTCGACCCTGACTTCGATCGCGGTTATCGTCCCCAGTTTCGGCGATCCCCGCATTAAAACGTCCAGGTTATCGGTCGCAACAATCGCCGCGCCGGACGACGTGTTGAAATCCAGCGCGTTTTTCCAGGTCGTGACGTCGTTCGCGGCGCCGCGTCGGACTGGTTTTATCTTCGAAAAGCGCGAAGCCGAATCGATCGTGAACGTCGCGCCTGTTTGTGTATATGATTCGATCCGGCCATAATACCTGGCGGATCGATAAAATACATAAGGCTGACCATGAGTCTTACAAAGGAATCCGGCCGTGTATTGATTGTCGAAAATGTCGAGCATCATGCACGACGCCAGGTTCGGCGGATTCCCCGACGTGGCCCACGGTTCGACGTTCAGGTTCCCAAAAGCGACCGGGTACGGCCTGTCCTGGACGTTCAAGGGCGCGTTCAGGAATTCGACGCGGTCCAGAAATTCTTGCGGTACGGACCGAAGCGTCTGGCGCTTTCCGTCCTTCGCGCTGATTTGGAATTCCCGCGTATTGATCCGCGCGTCTTTAATTAGTCCAGTAAACATTCGAAGGATGTCGCCGGCGACTTCGGATCCAGTCTGAAAAACCAGCGATATTCGGACTTCGTCGTTTTCCAAATAAAAGTCGTCGAGCATATCGGACAGCCGGCGGTTCGACGGGAAATCCGTCGGATTCGACAGGACCAGCGTCACGTCCGACACGATCGCCAGGCCGCCGCCTGGTTCGATGTACATACGTATATCGGAAAGGCCGCTGTCCCGGTCCAGTAAGTCCTTGTAAGTATTCCCGCCGATCGTATAGGGACCGGACCAGGACGCGACCCGAAAGATACTTTCCCCGGTTTCCGGATGATCGCGAACGACGTCGACCAGCCATGTCGGCGTATAGAAAGTCGCCGCCTTCTGGGCCGCGACGTTTGTGCCTGCTAAATCCTTCGCCATGACTATATCCCCAGGTCTTCCTTCAGGACCAGCGTTCCCGACCAGTATCCGCCACGCGCTGATTTGAACGTATCGAAGCCGCTTATGTATCGCATGTTGTTGAGTGTTGCCTGGTTCCAATCTTGATATTGGAACGTGTAGGCTGTGTAAGTGATCGTCGACTTGATAAAGCTGGACAGGTTATTGTATTCGGCCTGAGTCATTCGAACGAAATTCAGCCGGACCATGATATCGTCTTCGCCCGTCCTGGCGACCTTGATTCCGCCGCCGATGGAATAACCGACGACCTGGCGCGGCGACGGTTCGGCGCCCTCTGGCTGTGTTGGGTTGTCCAGCTTTAATTCGGTTGTTGATCGCGTGAAGAAGACAGACATAGGCAAAACCCCTATATGCTGGACGAAAATACGACCAGAATCCCGTCAGGCCGCAAATAAGGCCGCTGGACGATATATCGCCCAGTGACCCCTACCTTTAGTCGGAAAGCTTAATATCGTCCCTTAAAACGTCCCCATACCTCAAACCCTTATCGTCGACGGAATTGCTGGCTTCCCTGACCCATGCCAAATTCGGTTAATCGTTTGCCCGACGCGGCCGTCGTGGATCGAATCAATTATAATGTCTTCCAGGCCGCCGCGCCAAAGCGCGGCCGGCGACGACGACTGTCCGCCTCCGACGGATCCGATCTGAACATTTACGGTCGTTCCAGCCTGGCCGGCGCCGCCAAACGTCTTCCCAATCGTCCACGCCGGCGCGTTCGTCGCGCTGATAAGTGCATCCAGTCGACCGATCGTCGTTGTGAAATAATTTTGCGCCTGAATTCCCTGTTGATTCACGGCCGCCTTCGTCGCGACCTGTTCGCCCAACAAGACAGAACGCGACGCTTCGAGAACATCGATAATAGCCGCGGTCCCCCGCGTAGTAACTGAAGCAATATCCATAAAGACATGGAAGTCTAGTTTCCCGATCTCAGTCACCAGCGCTTCCTCGAAGGAAAGAGCAAGATTGGCGGCCGCGTCAAGCGTCGCCTGGATCATGCGTTCCGTTATTTCGGTGTTTGCGGCTTCGGCCTGGTCGAATTGTTGACGAATCTTCGATAGTGCATTTACGGTAGCCGTCTGTTCGGAAAGCTGAAGAAGCGCGATTTCTGACTGTGCTTCCAGGATGATCTTCTGTGTTTCGAAGGGATCGCCGGCGGCGCCCTTCAGCCGCGGGAAGAAACTGGCGCGAAGCGCTTGTTCCTGGACGTCGAACGTCAGGCGGACCGCGCGAAGCGTCGCCTGTTTCGTCGCGGTTTCCTGGTCTACGAGCGCATCGCGAACGGCCTGTCCCTGGTCGCGAATCGCCTTGATAATGATATCCGCTTGATCCCGGCGTTCTTTCAGTTCGGCCGCCGTTATGTCCCGCTGAAAGCCGGCGATCATTTCCTTGATCCGCCGCTGATCCCGAAGCGATAGGTCGGTTAGATCGTCCAGGGCAATTCCGACCGCGTGTAGTGCTTCGCCAAACATATCCAGCTTCACGGCGGGATCCTGTTCGCCGGTCATCGAAAGCGCGTGATTAAATTCCGCCATCGCGTCGGCGAACGTGAACGTCGCGCCGCCGAACCGATGGATCATTTCTTCGATCCGTTCGATCTCATGCACGACGCGCTCAGCGTCCCGTCCGCGGTTTCCGGATAAGTGCTTATATACTTCGTCAAGCGTTTTTCTAGCGTCGAAAGCAAAAGTTTCAAAATCAACAAAGATCGATCCACTGTCGCCTAATATTGCACGCAGTTCGCTTATCTTCGTCTTAAACTGCCGCCGAATATCCTTTTCGCCGACGCCCGCAAGCTGGGAAGCGAACTTTCCTTCCACGTCCGCCGCGTCGATGATCGCTTCCGTCAGCCGGCGCCGTTCTTTTTCGGCTTCGGCCGCCCTGTTCGCGAAGAACGACAGACCGGTCGACAAAATTGACATACCGCCAGCGAAAACCGACGCCCAACCCGCCGCGCCGCCGGTCATCGCGCCGACGACGATTTGTTCCATCCCTTTGATAACCGACGCGATCGCCGGATCCAGATTCCCAAGCTGTTCGACCAACAATCCCAGCGAATAATGCGCCAGGTCCGCCGCGGTCTTTACTTGTGAAGCGTCAGCGTTAAAAACCAACAAGATTCGCTTCACGGTCTCATCTTTGCCGACTTTGTCGATCAACGCTTCATACGCCGCGGCGACCTGGCCGATCTGTTCTTCCGTAGCCCCCAGCGCGCGAAGCCGTTTGATATTCGCCTGACCTTCGGCCCGAAGGAACGCTTCCTGAATTTTAATCTGATCGTCGGTCGCGCGTCGTTCCAGGTCGACCAGTCCGTCGGTCACGGCCTGGCGATTCATAAACCGTTCGGCTTCGAATTCATGCCAGACGTCCGCTTCCTGGTCGGCAAAATCGCCGGCCATTTCAAGCGACGCCGCAAGCGCTTCCCGGTCAATTTCACCGCGGATCCTGGCCGTGTCCGCCAGACTTTTTTCGCGTAGCTTCGCGGATTTTTCTTCCTCCGCGCGTAATTTGAGGACTTCATCAATAATCTTCTTAGCGGCCTGAATCTCCATTAGCTGGCCTGCTGGTGCAACCTGTAAGCCGCTTTCATCTCGCAAAAATTGCCTTAAGTCGACCGCTTCCACCAGTAAATTATGAAGCTCTTCGGCCGTTTTTTTCAGCCCTGGCGGTAATTTCTCACCCATTTGAAAGATTGCGCCACTAACCACAAAGGGATCCAGCACGTCCTCAATATTTTCGATCGCGGCGATCTGCCTTATCAGCGCGTCGGTTACCTCATCCGCTGTGACCGTTTGTGAATTCATGCGCCTGGAAAATAAGTCGCTTGCTTTGCTTTCTTCCTTCCGATTTTCCTGGATCTCTTCGAGAAGTCGTGCGTATTCTTTGAGTCCCTTGTTCTGGTTTGTCCAGTCGATTTGTTCCAAAAGCCGGACCTCTGCCGCCGTGAAAGCCGACATGGTGCGTTCCCTTGCGCCAAACATATTCGGCTTCAAGTCGCCCCCCGCGCCTTCCCTGGAACCGCCCCCTTCGAGAATCGAAGCCGCGCCGCTCGCGGCGGCTGTTAGCGACTGAAGAACTCCTTCCACCGGTTCTTTCGCAAGGTCGCCGATTGCGATCTTCAAACGCTCCCAGGCGACCGTCAGCCGATCGGTTTGCGTGATCACATTGTCCGTGATATCCGGAAGATGGTCCATTTTAACGCCCATCAGCCGGATCGCTTCGCCGACCAGCGCCGCCTTTTTTTCTAAGTCGCCTAAGCCCTTAAACATATCATCCGACGCCGACAGGATGATACCGGCGTCGTCCAGGAACAGAACGGATCCACGCTGAAGACCTGTAAATATCGTCTGAACAAGCTGATTGAAATCTTTTCCGAACGCGAGCGAATACCGTCGCAAGAACTGAAGCGCGATAATCGACTGATCGAACGTAAGGCCGGCATCGACGGCCGCCCCGACTTTTTGCATAAGCTCCAGATCGGTAAGCGTCCCCCCGACTGCGTCGCGCATCTTTTCCAGTTCGGCTGGCGCCGTCGTTCCAGCTTTCCTTGCCAGCTTATCGAACGCGCCGGACGTGATGTCCATTTGAGCCGCCAGCTTTGCAATCTCTGTGCTAAACATGGCAACTTCACGGACCCCCCAGGCGGCCGCGAGCGACGCGACGGCGCCCTTTAGCCGACGGACGGCGGACGACGTCTGATTCATGCCTTTTTTCGTCCGATCCTGGTATTCTGCCAGGATTTTCACCTTGCCGGTGTTAGCCATGGCTTGGATCCTTTATCGTCTTCTGTTCCATGCGCCTGGACTTCCCCGCCTCGATTTCCGTATGAACATACAGGACAATTTGTTCTTCGCGGTACGTCAGCGGATCCTTATCCAGCCCGACTTCCCGACGCTTTAGGCGGTCTAGCGCGAAGATAAACGCAGGGCCGTACGTCGTGAGCGTTGCATATTCGTCGGACGAAAAAAAACATTCGTTGCACTCCGCTTCGGCCTGGTCCAGATCGACGTCGTCGACAACATCACCGGCGGCCAGCCGGCGGTTCGAGTCTTCAAGGGGACACGGTTCTTCCGTTCCTGGATCCAGGCATGTCGGTAGACCAGCCCTGACTATGTCCTGGAATTCGTTATATCGATCCGTGTCCTGTTTCAGTTTCCCAGGTCGGCATCCGATAGCGCTTCCTGGCGCTCGAAGACACGGACCGCGGACACGATCCAGTTCAGCGGAACGACGTCGGCCAGGTTCGACTTCGGCGTCTTCGGAACGTCGAATCCAATAACGCCGTTGCACGTCTTACGGAAAAAGTCCTTGCGGACCTCGAGCGATCGGTCCTGAATCCGCCGGCCTTTTTGGCGGATTCGATCAGACATAAGCGTCTTCAGTTCGTCGGCCATGTCGTCCATTGGCTGGAACTCGAAACCGATCTTCCCGACAATCGCGTTACACTCGACGACGACGGGATCCCCGAACACGTCCGTCGGCTGAATTTCCACACTTGACAGTTCGTCAAAAATCGACGCCGCGGCCAGCTTAACCGGTACCGGTATGCGTTTTACCCAATCGGCGATCGTCGACATTTCCACGACTTTTTTTTCGCCGTTCCTGGCCGGAAGACCCTCCGTTGAAGTCACATGAAGATCAAACAGCCGGATCCCCTCATCCGTGGAACGGTCCGAAACTTCCGTTCCCTGGATTACGACCTTTCGCTTCAGGAACCGTTCGGTCGCCTTCGCCATTTCGCCAAACGACGGGAAAATATACGTCGCGTCCTCAATACCGCCCGTCGGGACCATGATCCGATTCTTGTCCTTTAAGCTGACCATTTCGACCGCCTTTCACATTTAGCCTCATTCACCTTTAGAAACATATTGGACCGCTCCATCCAGGCCGCCGGATGTTAAACCGACGCCGATTCCGCGTAAAACCTCCGCCCATGACGCTTCACCAGTCAACACCATAACACCCACAGAAAACAACAAACCGCCGACCGTCGACCATTTGAACGTCGATTTCGTGTGTTGTTTTCCGGTATTAGACATTTTAAAACGCTTTTTCGGAATCTTCCTACGCAAGCTTTGTGATGTAATTTTTTGACGATCGAATGTTTTTTCCATCTCATGGTAATCGCTAAGAAGCGCGCGCCCCATAACGCGAAGCGCCCTTTCGTTCGCAATATTCCAATTTCGATCGCTGAAATGATCCAGTCCATTGCCTTTACCGCGATTTGTCAGATCCATGTTCTCTAGCTAATCCCGTTGTGAAATAATAATTCCATCCAGCCGGCAAGCCGCGCGCGTGTAGTATTTCCGCCGCGCGCGCGATCGCCCCGCCTTCCGATTCAGCTTCCACGACGAAGCTTGAAATATCGACGTCAAACATCTTAGTCTTTGCCATCGGCATCTTCCAGGCCAGTCGCGACGTCGACCTTTTCCAGGTCGTCGCCCAGGACGTCGTCGGGCGGAATTGTGATATCATTCGATCCAACCAGGTCTTCAGATACGACGTTCGTTTCGGCGAACAGGAAATCCCACATTCGGCCGGCGTCCTGGATCGCGACCGGCGTCCCGTCGATCAGCGACGTCGGATGCTCCCAGCCGACGGCTTCGGCGAACATGCGAAGCCCTTCGAGCGATTCGGACCTGTCTGGAAATTGTTGTTTTATAAAACACCAGTATCGATAAGATTTCCGCGCGACTGGATCCGTCACGGAAGCCAGCGTCGCGACCCTGGATTCGATTTGCCGATACCGAATCGGATATTCGCGGACCGTTCCGTCCGGCGTGTCCATTTTTACGTCGAACTGTCCCGGCCCGATTAGCTTAATGTGGACCAGTTTCATTCCGTCGCCCGGCTCCGAAACGTTTTTCGTCTGTCGTCGCTTCGCCATTTCAGCGATCCCCCATGTGAAAGTCGACGACCTGGCCGGCCGGCTGGCCGTCCGCTTCGCCGTCCAATATTTCGTCAAGTCGTTCGATATTCACGGCCGACGGTTCGGTCGATTCGCGCCCTTCAGCAGTCAAGCGCGCGTCCGTTTGCACGTTCGCCATGTCCTTCATGTAGTGGCCCAATTTCTGAAGGAACAGTTCCCGTTCGCCGGACGGCGGTTCGCCGAAATCGCGATACAACAACAAAATCTTAGACGCGACGACATAAGACGGGTCGCGATCGCATACATCAATGAGTATATCTACAGCTTGTTTCGCGCGTGCCTTATGATCTTCGACAAATCCAGAAAACAGAACGACGGCCGCGTGCAAAGCGGCGTCATGTTCGGCCGGATTACAGTCCCGCCCCTTCAGGTAGCACGCCAGCGCTTCATCCCTGGCGGCTTCGATCTTTGATCGCGGAAGCGGCGGTTCGTTAATCGCGGCCATCATCCATGCCTTTTGACTCATCTTGCCCTTCGCGATCCAGTATCGCGACGCGTTCGGACCGTCCTGGATCCGATCGGGATCGATCTGTTTCAGAAACCGCGCCGCACGAACAGGGTCGTCCGACTGTATCGCGGCCTCCGCCAGCATCGTCGCCGGGATCGGATGTTCGGGAAGATCGACATTATCCAATACCTGAAGCGCTGTATAATAATCGTCTTTTTCCCAGGTCATCGATCCCCGATGAAAGAAACGAATATTTTCCAGAACCTCAGAATAATTTTGATCAGTAAACGCAAGCTGTTCGTGAGCGCGAAGCGTGAAACTCGCCTTCGCTGGACGATAAACACGATTTCTCCAGACGATCGAACAGTTCCCGAATTCTGGATGAAGATACGCCGGCGCGCCATACGTCGGGTCGACGAATAGTGGACACGTAATAAGATCCACCTCTGGTTTCGACAACACAGCCTTAAATCGATCTATACATTCCGGTTCCAAATCTTCGTCGTGATCCATCGATATAATCCAGTCGGCGCCGTGTCGTTCGGCGAGTTTCGCCGCGAAATTCCTGGCGTCCGAATATGAATGATTCCATTTTCGGAACTGTGGAAACACGACACGAATGTCGTCTGGATCGTCTTCAAGCAAGCCTTCGTTGCAAAATTGAAACGTGTTATCCGTCGATCGATCGTCGACGACGACGACGACGAAATCCGCGACGGGAAGAATCGATTCGATTGTCTTCCCGATCGCGGTTTCGGCGTCCTTCGCCAAGATACATGCGGCGACTTTACCAGATTTAGACATGAAGACTTCCCCCATTTAGGCGTTTACTGAAGATAATCGAAGACGCCGTTCCAAACCCATGCGCGCGCGGCGTCGTATGTACCGTCGTCAAGCACTTTGCCGACAATCGAAACCGTGACACGATCGCCGGCGGCGCCGGCTGTGTTGGCGGTCACGTATTGGACTTTCGGCCAAATGACGGTAAAGCCATAATTGTATTCCGTGTCAAGCGGCGTCGCCGGATTAAACGGCGGAACACCAGCGACGGCCGTTTCCGAAATAGCCTTGACTTCGATCGCGACGGCTGTTTGGGAAAGCGCGTTGTCCGCTTCGTCCAGATTCTGGAACAACATTGTCATGTCGAGAGTTTGGCTTCTGGTTCCCCGCTCCGCGCGACCCCAGGTCACGCCAGTGTTGAAATAGGGCAAGAAATCAAGATCGACATTGTTGTTGTATCCCCAGGACAGCGATTCGATGTTCGCCGATTCGTCAGACGAACCGGCGATCGTCGCGGACGCCTTCGACTGAGTAGGTACGCCGCCGGCATAACCTGTTCCGAAGAACACGACGGCGTTCCGTGTGTGTATAGAAACCTCCGATACTTCCGAAACGTCAGCGGTTCCGGTCGCATATTTTCCGGATCCGTAAACCTGGGAAGACAGACTGAAGAAATTTCGACGTTCACCGTCCAGCGTGAAAGAGTCCACGATACAGCCGATATATTTCCGCTGAAAGGAAGTCGCGAAAAGCTCTTCCACCGTGAACGTGTCGAAATCCGTCGCCGCCTTCTGTGTAATCGCATGAAGACGCGTCACATCCGACGCCGCTGGCGTCGTCGATGTAACCGTTCCCATAGCGGCGCCCAGGACAAAAGCCAGCGTATTCGGCTTAACCTTCGACTGATCAAGCGGAAGGTTATAATTCCGAACGCTGACTTCCTGGGTAGTCGGTTCTTCTGTTCCGCCGACTAAATCCGAGTCATCTTCGACTTCCGGAACAATGTTTCCCGGTTCCGAAGAGACGCGGATCAGCGAATCGACGGTTGCGGCCGTCGCCAGGTTGCTTTGCTTCGTTCGCATCGAAAGCATGACTTTCCTCGAACGACCTAGAAAAGTTGCCACGTTTCGATCTCCGTTTAAGTTAAGTCGTCGTCGATCGACGTCGTGACGCGCGCAACAACCGTTGCGACGGCGACGTTCGAAAACGACGAATCTGCTCCTTCGCCCAAATCGTCCACGACTGGACCCGAAACTTCGGTTTCTATTTCGGCGCCGACGTCGCCAGGAATGTCGGTCGCCACGTTATTCCACGCGGCCGATCCGACTTCGCCCCTGGCGACTCTTTTTACGCGCGCGCCGATATCCATCGCAAGCGTTCGCCTGGTCTTAAAATCCGCCTCCTGGACAATGACATATATCCCCAGGACCGCCTCTTCTTCGACCGTGTCCAGCGTTCCCCCCGCGTCGACGTCGCCGCCCGATACTTCGACGGCGATCGCCGGCAATTCGTGCGAATCGTAATCCCGCGGATTCGCGCGAAGCCCCTGTTCGAACGTCGTAACCTGGACACGAAAACCAGAATCGGATTTCAGCCAGGCGTCGGCCGCCATGACCGTCACGGCGTTTTCTTCAAGGACAGATTGAAAGCTGGAATATGCGTCGGCCATTATATCACCTTATCTAGAATTAGGATCGTCCTTTAAATCGGAAGGCGCTAATCATATCAGATCCGGCCGATTTAGGAAATATCCTAGAATGATCTGTCGCATCATCGCCAGGTCGGTTGGAAGATGGAAGTACTGGAACGGTCGATCGTTGCCGAAATGTTCGGCGTATTGAACATTCGACCCCATTATCAGTCGATGATCTTCGATCCTGGCCGCGAGCAATGCGCCGCGACGCAGGTTCCCCGTATCCTGTCCGACCGAATCCCCCTGTTTGATTCGTTGCCCTGAAGGCCGAAGCCGGCCCAAAACGCGACCCTTTCCGTACAGCCTGGGAACACCGCCCCAAGCCGGAACCGTGATCCCGTCCGTCTTCCGCGTATATTGTGGCGCGAAATATTTCCAGGTCACGCCCCGATGCTTGCCGCCCTGTTTCAGGCGACCGAACATCGAATCGACGCGAATCATCATTTCGCGATGGATCCGCTTCGCCGCCGGCCTCCAGTTCTCCGCCCGATCTTTTAGGCGACCACGAAGACGCCGCCAATCTGAATCGTCGAAGCTTATCTTCAGATCCTGGTTTTCCATGACGATCCTTACGGATATAAAGCGTCGCGGTTCGCCGTTGCGTCGCGGTCTTCGTCCAGAATTGAACGCGTCACGTCGACGACGATAAACCGTTCGGCCGTATCGACGCCAGGAACCAACACCCCAGCGCGACCGTCTTCGCTGATCTGGAAAATCATCTTCGCGGTTTCCCAGGCGCGCTTGGCGTTCGCGTCTTCCTTTGTGCCGGAAAGCACTTCGAACGCAAGCGCGGCGGCGACTTGGATCGCGCCGGTCTTTATTAGATCCGGCGTTGCCGGCGTCGCCGTTATATCAGCGAACGGCGCCAGGTCCGAAAACCAACCGTCGACAATCGCGGCGGCCGGCGTTCGACACTTCGACGTTCGTTCCGCCTCAGTGTCCAGCTTTATCGCGTTCGCGAGCGACGGCAACTGGTCCGTCAGGTCCGAATCTGACAAATAATGCGCCATGATCATTTATCCAGTCGACGAAAGTTTAGGACGATGGAACGCGAAGGACTTGGGCGCTGTTTATGTAAGATCCATAACGCCCCCAGCCAACGACGGTTTGTGCATACATGGTAATATCCATTTCCCCGAAGATTTTAAGGTCCATGCGGCGACCATATTTATTCTTCAGCCCAGGCGCAACAAGCTGGCCCAGGTAGGAATTCGCGGCTTCAGACGTCGGAACCGGCTGGACATTATACACAATGCGTTTTTCGTTCGTGTGCGGGATCACCGAATTCATGGCGGCGTTCACGCGCGAACGAAGCGACGGATTACAATACAACAAGAACGTCATATTTGCGTTCACCGCCGGAAGCGACGATTCATTGTTCGTAATAAGCGTCGCGACCGCGCTGTTGATTGTCTCCGCGTCCTTGTGTGGCGTGTCGTCGCCACTTTGGTAAGTCGCGGCTGTGGAAATCGCCGTAATTAAAGCATAATGGACCGACTTTTCCTGGTCCATATACTTTTGGCGGAAGTCCGCGGCCTGTTCCTGGACCTTGTAATATTCCTGGTCATCCCACCAGGTTTGTTCGAATCCCAGGCCGCCGCCGTATTTGTCTAGAAGGACGTTCTGGACGGCGCCGGATACCTGGAAGATTTTGGCGCGTCCGCCTGTCCGCACCTTTGCGAACGTCAGGCCGGAAGACACGTCGACGATATCAAACGACGATTTCGGCGTCTGGCGAAGATCGACTTCGTCAAAAGCAAGCGCCCAACCCCTGTCGACCAGGCCGACGTCGGTTTGGATGGAATCGATCGCATTCACGACCGAATCCCATGCATCCGTGTCGCCCTTCGTCGTCATTTCCTGGACTTTCGTCCGAAGCGTATCCACAGAGCGCCGCGGCGCCGCGAGATATTCGTTCAGCTTCACGCGGACAGCCTTCACATGCGCCGGATTCGATCGGTCGAAACCCTCAAACGACATGAAAGGAAGCATAAGTTGTATTCTCCATGTTGTGGAATGAATTGTTGTTGAAGTTAAAACCAACCACAAGATGTTGTGGCACCTACGAGCTGATCGACCACAAGATGTTGTGATTCCGTACACTCATCGACTACAGCCCTGCGCCTTCCATTTGCGGCCGACGACCAGCGTCGCCCACGAAATGCGCCAGCGCTTCCGTCGCGGCGGACGCCGCGTCTTCAAGCGCCGTCCCTGCCACAACGTCCGTGACCGATGTGGTCGCTTTGTGGAACGTGTTCCCCGTGGGCGAATAAAATATCCTATCGCCAGCGACCCATGCGGTTCCGGCCGTCTTTGTGACTATGAGTTGATCGACCTCATAAGCGACGTCGGCTTCACCGTCGACAGACACGTCCACGTCGTCCAGGAAATGGACAATGGAGCGCGTCGCCGCGATCCATTCAAACGTCCCGGTCACGCGGTCCGTCGTCGCAAAGGTGACCAACCATGTCTTTATACCCGTCGACGGGCATCGAACTTTGCTAGACATACGAGTCCCCGATTTCTTAAAAGGTTATAATATTTACGCCGACGCCGGAACGACGTCGTCGCCTTTCACTTCCAACTTATTCGCGTCCAGGAATGTATCGCCGGCCGTATCGCCATCGCCGTTGCCATCATCCCGCGCGCCGGAATCGCCGGCGTCGGCTGGCTTGCCATAAAGTCTTCGGAAGCGCTGGACGCGTTCTTCTTCAGACCTCACGGCGGCGTCGACTGTTTTCCCCAGGTCATCGTCCGATATCTTCGGATCTTCGACCTGGATCTGTGTTTTCAGGCCGACCTTTATTTCGGCCTTCTCAGGCGTCGTCAGCTTAAGGGCGTCGACCCTTTCGTCGACTAGCTTCGAAATCCGGCCGCTGTTCGCGGTTGTGCCGGCGGCCTTCAGTTCACCCTGAAGCCTCTTGATTTCCTGGTCCTTTTCGTCGCCCTGCGATTTCAACGCGGATAGCTCGTCCTTTGCCTTTACCAGGTCGTCGTATTGTTTCCCGCGTCCCTGGTCGATCAGCGTCCGGACGACCGAATCTTCCGCCAGTTCATTCCGTGAAAAAATGTCCGACGGCCGTTCGGTTCCTTCCAGGTCTTTTTTGTTCATTTCGGCCACCTTTCCATGACGACAAAGTTCTGAAATTACGGCGTCGACGCCAGCTTCCGCGAAGCCTGGCGCCGCCTTTTTTCCGTCCGCCAGGACTACACCGTCACACCCTTCGACGGCCTGAACGAACGGTTCGTCTGTTTCCAGCCCGGCGATCACGACGTCCGCCTCCACGGAACATGCGTCTAATTCGCCGGATTTTATGCGTGGTCGGACGCCCTTGTCCTTGACATAGGCGATGCCATAGGCGGACCGTCGATGCTTCGAATCGTCTTCGGAATAGCCGACGATTATTTCCCCCAGGCGCTTCCGCGTCCCTTTGTTTTCGTGACCCTCAAATAAGCCAGGCGATCCGAAATTCAGCGCGTCGGCCAGTTCGTCGATCGTCGTCCGGAACCAGCGCTTCGCCTGGTTCACGGTCTGCCCTTCGACGGTCATGGCGCCCCTCGACACGCCCTCGTATCCGACGATTAGCTTTACAAACATCGGATGATCGTCGCGGCGTTTCACGGCGGCGTATCGCCCGGCGCCGACCAGCGCGCTTACGTCTTCGCCGGCAATCTCCGAAACCGACGCGCGCATAACGACGGACCGCTTCGCTGAGTCATTCATTTCGTCCCCCCTAAAAGACCATTGGCCGATGTTTTGCTGGATCCCTGCCCTCGCTTCGATGCACTTCGTCGGACGACTGCATGCGTGGTTTGTCGCCTTCGACTTCGATAATCTCATCCAGGACTTCGTCAATAAGCATAAGCGCCGACATTGGCGACTTTAAGTGATCCCTCAGCGTTGTCGGTCCGTGACCTGGGCCGACCTCTTTTCCGTGCGAATCGGACGCGAGGTTTCGAATTTTCACAACCGCGTAAGTATCGCCTATCAGCTTACCGTCGGACCAGGTAACAGAAACGGATCGACCGCCGAAAACCCCTATCGCAGTAAACATTATGGCAATTTCCCTTTCGAGGCAAGAATTCCCAGAATTAGTTTGTAATACTCCGGATCGCCTTGCAGAAGATTGAACCTGTTAAACATCACGCCTTCAAGTCCCATTGTTAGAATTTCGTACGAGTATTGCTTACCTTCCCACCAATATTCCTTGCCCATATACTCGTCTGTGAATTTATCGCGCTTCCCGTATTCGTCACGGTTGTAAGGTGGGCCCAGCCATCTCGCCTTTTCGTTCGGCGTTCGATAGTGATAAAATTCTTCTTCTATATCCAATATGTCGCGGCCGAAAACGTGTTGCGTTCTATGTCCCCCGAATTCATGTAGCGCGTTCGACTTTCTCCTCCAGTCGTTTTCATATCCAAGCTCCAACCGGAGACCCTCTTCCCAATAAGACCCGCGACTGTCTGGAAGATATTGCGCCTTCATCTTCCCGTATTTATTGGACGCCTCCAGCCAGTCGGTCGGTAGAAGTTCCGATATATCTTCAACCGCCTTTTTTACTTTGCGCCTCGACGCGCCGGCCGTCTTCATGTTTTTCGGCGAAGCTCTGTTCCATAGTTGCCCCGTCTTCCGGCCTTTCTTGCGACCAAAATCGCGAAGCTCCGACAAAGCCTTAACTATTATTTGCGTCTCCACCCAATCCCGGAAGTTCACCTTTCCGGCCTGGGTGTTCAAATCGTCGAGTTTATTTTGTAGAGACTCCAGCCTTTTATCGATGATTTCAACCCCAGCTTCGGCTTTGGCGCGCGCCTTTTTGAGGACAAGATCGTCAGACATAACAGGGAAGCGCAAATGATCTTCCGCTGATCTGGGCGCATGTAACATATCATTTAATCTGTTCCGTTCGTTTTTATCCGCCTTAATTTTTCTGTGCAGATTATCGATTTTTCTTTGCGTTGCCCTTTGAACCGTTTTCCGGCGCTTCGTCATACCCGGCCCGTCGATATACCGAAGTATAAGAGCGCCTAGTTCAACACAGGATTTGGCCGTCGGTGTTCCCTGGTCGATCATAGCTTTAGCTTCCCGCACAAATTTTTGTTTTTCCGTTTCTTTTTTGGCCGGCTCCCCTGGACCCTTCCCGCTCACGTCAAGCTTTGCCCGGTCGATCGCCTTCGGAACCGACGGATGTCGCGTCGCTTCGAACATCGCCCGCGTCCCGCCCATAAGGAAGGACCGGCAAAGGTGAAACTGAGGTTTCAGGCGCGGCGGCCGGCCCAGCGGACTAGAATCCCATTCGTCCAGCGTCATCGGTTCCAGGTCGGACGCCTGTTCGCACGGCGGCGTTGTCCTGGTATCTTCCGGATTTATGTTCGCGTACAAAGCAACATCGCCCAGCCCCTCCGGACCAGCACCGCCAAGAACTTCTTTCGTCTTTTCTACGTGGACCCGATTAAAGACCTTCGCAGTTTCGACGCGAGCGATGCTGACGGCGCGTTGTCGAAGCGTTCTGCGAATGATCCGACCGTCAGCGGTCCGTATTGTGATCGGCTGAAGGCGCCCGCTTTGAAATAACCTGTTCGCGAGCGTGTCGCCTGGACCCTGGACTGGAAGCCCCAGGATCGCCGATTCAGTCATGGTCGACCTGAAGAATTCGCCGATGTCGTCGCCGACCGTGCCCATGATTTTATACGTGTCTTCAAGACCGACTTTCAGAACGCCCTTTTCGCCAGGCCGAACATGAAGAAATGATTCTTTTACAAGATCTTGATCGATAAGGTCCGTCTGTAAATTCGTGCGCGCTAACTGGCGACCGCGTGCCCAGGAGTCCGGTATAACTTGATCGGCCCAGGCGCGGGACGGCTTGACTAGGTTGTCTTGGGTTGCTTGTGTGATTTGCCCCCTTAGTCGATCGATCCTGGCGAGCGCGGCGGGATCACCCAACATCCGCCCGTCTGGCCCGGTACGAATCGCGCCATATAGTCGTTCGGCGTTTCGCCTCAGCGTCCGTTCGGCCGACGTGAATATACCAAACAATTCCGATTCGAATTGCCGTACCGATTTTTCGAATTGGCCGGCGGAAAAAAACATTTCGGCCGCGATTTCTTCGACCGTTGTTGGCAACTTGTGACTAGGCAAGCAGAATACCCCATATCATGCACGACGACAATCACTTACGCCGCCGCGCCCCCGTCTTCGCGATCTATAGCCTGGGAAGCGACCGCAAGGATCCGCGCCTCTGACTCATCTTCCCCTTCCATTTCCCCGAATTCGTCGACTTCCCTTTCGATCGATTGCATTTCGGCTTCCGGATCATCGATTCCGATTTTTTCCAGAAACGTCGCGTGGCTGATCTGTTTTGAGACGCGAACCGGTAGCCATGCCTTGATCGATTCGATAATATTTCCCTTCCGGACCGACGGAAATTTCACGCTTACGTCGTCGGGGTTATACGCGCCGGACGCGCCGCGTCCGTGTAGGACGTTAAGCATATTAAAGACCTTTTCCTTTGTTTCCGTGAAAAAGCCGGACCATTGTTTCAGCGCTTTTTCCGTCGCCTTCAGCGCTGGTTCCATATCGGAATCGGCGACCGACCTGTTCGACATAAGTTCCGGATATCCCAGGTAATGAACCGGAACATTGGTGGCGCCGGATATCGTCTGAGCGTGCGAAACAATTTCGTCCTTCAGCGACGCATGTTCGCCGCCGGCGAGTCCGACCAGCTTAAACTCATCGCCGGCCATACCAATAAACGCTTTTCCGATCTTCCAGTTTATGGAGACAATCGCGGTTTTGATGCGCGCCATAGCCTGGGCGTCTTTCCCCAGGAAGACCGGCGTCGGCGACGCGAATATCCGGTTTATCTTTCTCCAGTCGCGGATCGCTTCATGCAAGTCTTCCATTTCGTCGAGAACGCGAAGCACGCGAGCGATCCCGTAAGTCCCGTCTTTTACGCATCGGAACCGGACGAACACAAATTCATGCTTTTCCAGCTTTTCTTCGTTCCCCTGGGCGTCACCGGGATTCAGGACCGCGACAGACGGCGTCCACGGTTCGTTTGTCTTCCAGCGTACTTCGTACCTGGTCCGCAGAAGCGGTATCGTCCACGCGCGGACCTGGTTTATAATCGGGTCGGGCTGGAGCCTCAAAAGAACCTGGCCGTCCAATTCGCCGGACACGCCCAGGTCGATCAAGCCCTCATCCGACAGATCGTTCACGTCCATAAATTCCCTAAACGCTTCGAACGCCGGCGACGGCTTGTCCGGATCGTCGGACGCTTCGTCCTTTAGCCGGATTCCCTGGCCGAACTGAAGCGCCGCGTGAAAGTCTGTAATCGCGCCGGCAAGCTGATTTCCGCGCTTAGACTCGCCCTTGTACATCTTTCGAAGCGTCGACAGCCTGGACCAGCGCGTCGCATTATCGATTTCGGTTTCGTCGTGGTCCACGTCCCCGATCCGGTCGAACAGCTTAAACGAATCCGCGTAAGACGTATTTGTTGCAAGTTCGTCGACGCGCGCGCTGGTCTTCGATCCCGCCCATATCCAAAACCGTTCCGACAACGTCGGCTTAAATTCGCCTGGAATGTCGACTGGCATGTCCTGGTCCCCTTATCCTGGTAAAACGTCCGGAAGCGCGATCATTCGTTCCTCGCCGACCCCTTCCCGCGCGGCGTTCGCCAGAACCAGCGCGTCGGCCGTATTTGGCGACGGGAAATTCCTGGCGGTCATTTGCTTGTGCCCTTCGACCTTTATCCGAAGGCGGTCATCGCGATCATATTCGACCCCGGTAAGCTCGCCGATCAGTCTTTTATCGTCTGGAAGCGAAAACCCGACGTCGGGATTTTCTGGATTCGAAAAACCAGCCTCCAGTTCGACACGAACGCGCCAGTAATATTCCGACTTCGCGTTCACGAACCGATCCGGCTTCGACGCCGCTTCGCCAAACAGAACGCCCCGAACCGGCCAGCCGTGGGTGACTAGCAAGTCGGTAAGCCCGACGCCGACGCCGACGTCATCGACGGCGATCTGGTCATACCCCCAAGATCCGGCCAGATCACCTACTTTCCCAGCGACGAACGGTTGACGAATCTGAGTATATCCGCGAAACCGATCATGGATCCTGGCGCGCCTTCCGATCAGATCGACCAGGACCGTTTCGTCGCCGCCGCGGCCGGCAACGTCGATACCCATCGTCCGCCAGGATGCTTTCGTCGGGACCAGGCGAAGTTCTCCATTCGGTCCCGGCTGATAGGTATCGACTGGCCGATCGATCGCGGCCAATACCCACGACAGGCGAATCAGCGTTTTTTCCGCTTCGTCCGGAAATTCGCCCAGGTCCATCGCGACGAACAGCGGCGAGTCTTCCCCGATTTCGTCGGCGTCCTGGTCGACCTGTTCAAGCGGTATCCGCTGGGATTCATAAGCTGAACAGGACAGCACGTCATAATATCTCGCCATTTCGCCGCGACAAATATCGAAAAATGTTCCAGACGGCGATCCAGGCGACGACAGGACCAGCACAAAAAAGCGCCCGAACATATTCCCGCGAGTTATCCGACGCACGGCGTTCTCAATAATCCCGGCCGGAACCGCCTTCGCTTCATCCACGACGATAAGCATGTCGTCCGCGTGCGGACCCTCGAACGTCGCTTCGTCCGACGCGGCGCGACCGATCGCTGACCAATCTGGAGCGATATCGATTTGCGTCTTATGCATCGGCGCCAGGTTCGCCGCGATTGGTTGAGTCGCGCGCGTGCGCCATGTGTTAATCTCTCGCCATAACTGCTCCCGAAGCTGGGACCAGGTTCCGGCCGTAGACACGACGCGACCGCCTGGGAACAGATCGATAAACCATAAGATCGCAAGCGCGGCGATCGCCGTCTTCCCGATCCCGTTAGCGTACTTCATCGCGACCCTATGGACAAAAAAATCCTTCCCGTCGCGTATCGGACGCGCCAGAACATCCAGCGCTTCGGCTTGATATGATCGGGAAGGATCCAGTGTAAGCTGACCGTTTGCCAGGCGCGAACGCGCCCAAGCGTGACCCTGCGACTTCTCCAGGAAGGACGCCAGGTCGGCTTCGGACCTGTATCGCGCAAGCTCTATATTGAACCTGGATTCCGCCCATTTCGACGGATGCTCCCGATAAAATAGCATTTCCTGGGCGGCGAGCGAATCGGGAAGCACGGCCGTCGCCATTTAGGACGCCGTCGCTTCCGCGCGCTTGTTTGTCCGCCATGCTTCGATTTCGGCGGCCGCTGATCGACGTTGTTCTTCCAAGCTCGAATCGTCGACCGGCGTCGCTGGTCCGGATCCCAGGATCGAATCCCCTTCGATTTCCTTCCGGATTTGATCCAGCGTCCGAAGGCGCGACGCGTCGTTCCGGTGGACGCGTCGCACCGTCTTTCCGTGAAATTGATTCCCTTGCCAGAATTCTGTTCCCGTATGAGGGATTTCGTAATAAAGCGCTTCCAGTTCTTCCAGCCGGCGCCGCTTCGACGTCAGCTTTCCACGAAGTTCGGATTCGAACCGCGACTTCGCTTGTTGAAGCGCCTCGATAAATACCGGATCCCTGGTCCATCCGCGTCTTCCGTAATAAGTCGAACGCCCGACGCCGACGTTGTCTAAAATATCAGTTATCGTATCGGTCGTTTCGACTAGCAGACGAATCAATTCGGCCGCTTTGCCCCGAACTTGCTTCATGGCGCCCCCCGCTGTTCGCATTAGTTCGCATTTCGACCGGGAAAACATTTCGACGGACGAACGCGAAGGGAAAAAAATAACCAGACGAACAGAAACGCGATTTCGTCGCGGATTTCGCCTGGCAAAAATTACTGTTCGAATTAAAGAGGACGGCCAGAGGTTCCGCCGGATACCCGGCCGAACCCCCAGCGACCGCCCTTCGAAAGGGAAGCTTCAACTGATTTTACTGTATCGCCTCATTCGAGTCAAGGGAAAACCGCCCCAAACAGCCGAACCGTTTACGCTCCGATCGTTCTAAGACGTTTTAAGGGACGATTTTCTTACTTCCGACTAAAGGTAGGGGTCCGCGGACGATATATCGCCCAGCGGCCTTATTTGCATCCTGGCGGGATTTTTGTCTCATATCACTGCC
>Ga0256381_1000007_pt1 | contig 24836 bp, 29 predicted proteins | sample LS1160viralmetaG_FD_189070 | JGI IMG/M metagenome (GOLD analysis project Ga0256381, IMG submission 189070) | Seawater viral communities from deep brine pools at the bottom of the Mediterranean Sea - LS1 1600m | ecosystem: Environmental > Aquatic > Marine > Bathypelagic | place: Mediterranean Sea...
GCTGGCATATACGCTCCGCTCTCACAGCCGCCTTCTACAATGGCTACGATCGTAGCGGGTGAGATGTCTGCTTCTATCCAGGGTGGTACGGTTACCGCTGACTGTACAGGTTCGTCGTCGTCCCACATTTGTGCTTCTGTCATTGCTTGGTGCCTCTCCTTTATTCACTCGGTAGGGTACTAACGTTATGGTTATGATTTCTCCACTTGTTCTGCCGTCATTGCTTGGTCCCTCCTTTTGGATTCCCGTCAATATCAACACTAAGTTCCATCCACGCCAGCTCAGCAATATCCTTCGCATTATGTTCAATGCTTGCAAACTCTGCGTCCCAGTCATTACAATCTTGATAGGCAAATACCTCCATTTTGCGTCGTGCTTCTTCGGCAATTTTCGAGGCAGCGATCAAGATGCCCTGCTCTCTCTTTGAGAGATGTAACGCATGGAACTCTGGCTTGATCACCTCTCCCCACAAGGCCTCACTTCTATGGCGTTTTATTTGCATTTTCGTTCCCTCTCTCCCTACGCGATGTCGATAAATGTTCCCGTCGGATCTTCGGCGTCGGGCAGGCACTGTGCAAGCAGCTCCGCAAGATCGGAAAGAAGATCGTGAAGATTAGGATGTTCTGGTTTTGCTTTCATGTCTGTATATCTCCTTCGTTAGTTGTCGTCGTGCTAGTGCCGCACCCGCGAGGGCCTTGATCTGGCCTCTCGCCATCTTCACGATCTTCCTTAGCGTGTCCCGATCTTCCTCAAAGGCGATAAGTGCAACGAGATCTGTGTACTCTGCCGATGCCATGGTGTTCCTTTCAGTCTGCTGACGCTAGGTTACCTACCCACATCCGTACCCTCTCTATAACGCACTGAGCGTACTACTGTTCCGCGAAAATCACAAGGCCTATCTTCCGCGAAAAGAAAATGCATGACAGGCGAGCATGCAGCAACTGGCCTTTTCCTGAGGTAAAGGCTCGAGACCGTACCAGCGGGAGAGAATTTTCCTAGCTAGCTGCCCAAGAAAAGAGACACGCTAAGAAGTGGGGGGAGAATGGCGCTTTCCCCGTAGGATGATGCCCTACTGCTCGCAAAAACCCCAGTAAATAAGGGGGGGGAGGGGGGTAAGTGGGGGGAGGTCAGCCCTTCGGGCCTATCCCCTCTACAATGATTGGGTGGCTTGACTCACGTATTGACAGGAGGGTAGACTAGGTGGATGCAAGGACTGGGGCCGGGGCAGCAGCGGCGTGCGGAGGTGGAGGCGGTATCGTTGGGGGGGGTGTGTGCGGAGGATGGCGCGTTTGCGCGGATGGTGCAGGAGATGCGGTTACGGGCGGGGCTGACGATTAATGAGTTAGCGGCGGAGATGGGGGTCTCGCGTGGGGCGGTGCATCAGTATTTATATCGGCGACGTGGGGAGGGCGGCACGAGCACGGTGCGGTGGTTTTTGCGGTGTGCGGCGGCGTGTCGCTGTGAGGTGACGGTGCAATTTCCGGCGGGGCGTCCGCGTGCGGGGCGTGTGTATGGGGAGCGGGGCTGATGCAGACGCGCAGGCGGCTCACGGAGACCGAGGCGGCGGCGTTTGCCCAGATTATCCTCTCGGGGGCGCCGGTCCCGGAAGCGGTGCGGTATTTTTGGCCCGAACCCTTGGACCCGGAGCTGGAAGCGGCGTATTGCGTCTGCTGGCCGGTGCAGCCAGAGGTCGTGGCGGCGACGGATCGGCTCACGGGGGGCGATCCGTGGCATCAGCTGACCGATGCGGTGCGGCTCGACCGGGCGCTGACGAAACATTACAACGAACTGGCGTATTTTCTCTGGACGACGAATTATACCGAGTGTGCCGGGGCGGAGAAGGTGAAAGCCGATACCTGCCGGGCCGCGATTGAAGCCAAAGTGGCCGGGATGGCGGGCCGGGAGAGTCCCCTCGCCCGGTTCTATCACGATCTGCTCCAACGCTACGAGAGTGACAGCCAGGTCGTCCAATGACGCGCCGGGCGACCCCGCCACAGCTCCGCGACCGGCTGATGACGGAATTTCGCCGGTACCTGTGCGCGGCGATCGACTTTGTCCCGTTTGAACACCAGGCGGCGTGGTGGGCCGCCACCGATGGGCAGATCCTCAGCGCGACTCCTCCAGGACCGCAGGATCTGACCTGTACGGTGCGCCTGCCCGACGCCGCCCTCGCCACCCGCACGCTGACCCCGCGCCCGCACGGTCGGGCCAAAGTCGTCGCAGAACTCGGGGCATATAAATCCGGGAAATCCGCCGGGGCCGGGATCTGGGCCGCCGCCTTTGCCGCCGTGCCCGATGCCCTCGTCTATCTCGTCGGGAACGAATACGATATGTGCGCCCCGGAATTCGACTACCTCCTGGACGCCCTGTGCAGCGAACGTGGCCTGAATCAAGCCTATCACTCCCTGCAAAACCGCCCGAAAGACGGCCGCATGTGGCTCGAACTCGACAACGGGGCGCGGTTCGAAGCGCGGAGCTGGGAACGATCGGAATCGCTCAAAGGGAAAGAAGTGGATGCCTACGTCTACTGCGAAGCCTATCAACTCCCCGGCATCGAATGCTTCACCTCCGTGTCCCAGAACCTGCGCGTCCGCGACGGCTACGCCATCTTTCCCACGACGCCCGATAAACCCTGGGTCCAGGTCCTCCACGACCACGGACACGGGAGCGCCGACTTCCCCCAGTGGGTCTGTTACTGCGGTATCCATGCCCAGACCAATCCCTATAGCTTCAACCAGGCCGCCATGGACCGCGATGCCCAGCTCCTGACGCGGGAAAAATTCTCCATCGCCTATCTCGGGAAACTCGGCGATTACGTCGGACGGGTCTACCGATACCAGCGGGGCGACCGGACCTGCACCCCCGACACGCATCCCGTCTGGTGGCGACGTCCCGATCCCGTCCGGGAAGCCCTCCGCCTCCCGTCCGACTGGACCGTCGAACTCGGCGTCGATACCGGGACCTACTGTGCCGCCCTCATCGTCGCACTCAGCCCCGAGGGACAGGCCGTCGTCGTCGATGAACTGACCAATTATCGCTACGTGGCCAATACCCCGGAACTGCACGACGATAGCTCCATCGGCCGCTGGTGCGACGGGGTGAAACGCCTCGCCGCCCTCTGGCAGACGCGCCCCGTCGCCTGGGTCGATAGTAATTCCCAGTTCAAAGAGGAATGCCGCCACCACGGCCTGCACCTGCTGGCCAACCACCGGGGACGCGAAGTCCGCACCGAAGCCGCCCGGCAATATTTTCAGCATGGCCAAATTTTTCTCGCCCCGTGGTTGTCAATCCTGCCATATGAGGTAGAATCAGCACAGTGGCCCGATCTCACGACGGCTGCCGGACGCTATGAGCGCCTCAAGACCAATGATCACGTCTTGGATTGCCTCGAACACGTCCTGTCGCGGCACCCCCGCGCCAGACGACGCCCGGATCCGCCCGTGCTGACCGCCGTGCCCGGCAGCGTGCAGTGGCTGGGATCGCCCCTGCGGCCTCGCGCCCGATCGCGTGCCACCGATCCCCATTTAGGAGGCCAGTAATGCCCGACGCGCCGACGACCGCCGACCGGCTCACAGCCCTCGAACGGCAAGTGTCGTTCGTGATGCAGACGCTCTCGCTCACGAAACACGGCCCGAACGGGCAGACCGATGCCCGATCCCTCGCCGCGCTCTATCAGGAGATGACCGCCCATGCTGGAACAGATCCGCAAACATTTGCAGACGTGGCTCGCCGTGCCTTCGCCGCATCCCCTCCAGGACCAGATCCAGAGTTTGCAGGACCGGATGGATTTTCTGGAACGGATGATGACCGACCGTCCAGTCGCCCCGGAGACCCCGCCAGACCGACCCCGTGACGACCTGAGTCAGATGCCAGACGCCCATTTAGGAGCACACTAATGCCGCGAGTGATTATTGATCTGCCCTATGTGCCCGAATCTGCACAGATTGCCCAGATTCTCGCCCAACAAGTCGAACAGACCTTACCCGGCGCATCGGTGCAGGTGGTCGAGACGGACGCCCAGCAGCCCGACGCCGCCCGTCCCCGTGGCCTCGCCCCCGCAGGGGCGGCCCCGCCGCCGCTCACCAGGCAGCCCAGGACGCGGCCGACGCCAGGCCCCCCCGGGCAGATGGCTCGGCGACAGCCCCAACAGCTGACGGGTCCCATCGGGCGGCCCATGCCAGGCTAAGATCATGGCACACGCCGAAGACCTGACGACCTATACCACCGATTACAACCGGCTCCGTGCCCAAAAAGCGCGGGACGTCGGATCCGTGGAACTGCGGATCCTGACCAATCTCGCGTTTGTGTCCGGGGAACATTGGGTAGGCACCAAAACACGGACGCTGTTTACCCGGAAACGCGACCCCAATAAACTCTACCTGGTCTTCAACCTCGCCGCGCAGATGCTCTATAAGATGATGGGACGCCTCAGTAGCGTGGCCCCCGTCTTTCGCGCACGCGCCGATAAACAAGACCCGAAATCCCTCGCCAGTGTCGCCGTCGTCAACAAACTCATCCGCGCCCTGGACGAAAAACTCGATCAACCCTCCCGTACCTGGGAAATCCTCTGGTGGATGTCCATTGGGGGGGTCGCGTTTGAATATGTCCCCTGGGTCAAAGATGCCACGATGGAACCGCTCCCACAGTTCGATCCCGAGACGAATGAACTGCTCTGGACCGATGTCCAGACCCAAGCGGTGCTCCCCGAGTCAGGGCGGCAAGAGGCGCTGCTCCAGGGCGCGCCCCTCGAACGGTTTGTCGTCGTGGAAGAGATGGTCCTCGCCGGAGACGTCGGCAGCGAAGTCCTGAGCCCGCTCCAGGTCTTTGTCGATGCCTCCGTCCGATCGCTGGACGATCTGAGCCCCGATCAGGCCGTCTACGTCGCAAAAATTCGCACCTTGGGCTGGATTGAAGCCAATTACGACCTCACGAAGGACACGATTGCCAATATCAAGGATGCCCGCGAAGTGCGGATTCTGTCCACCGATTTACAGCAGTTTGGCGATCCGACCGGATCCGTGCATCTCCAAGACCTCATTCCCCGGATTCAGGGGACGCGGGCGACCGAAGATCCCGATATGGCCGTCGTGGTCGAACGCTTTCAACCCATTTCCGCGAAACATCCCCGTGGACGCTATACCGCCTTTATCCCAGGGGAAGAAATCCTCCATGACGACGACAGTCCCTATGAAGCGATTCCCCTGGTCGATTTCCACTGGACACCGACCACCACCAGCTTCTGGGGTGATGATTATGTCTCCGACCTGATCGCCCCACAACGGTTTCTCAATAAACGCCTGTCCCAACTCGGGGAACAGGCCAATGCGTCCATTTATGCCGATGAACTCCTCGGCCCGACCGTCAAACGCGAAGATATCCCCGCCGATTACCCCGCCCCGATTGAAGGCGGGTTGAACGAAGCGGGTGTCAAAATGGTGCAGCGCCGAGATCCGCCGAACCTCCCCGCGTGGTTCATGCAGTCCCTCGACCTGACACTCAAACTGATGCGGGAAATCGCCGGGGGCGTCGACCTGTTCCAGGAACAAAAGTTCCCCGGGCAACTCCGTGGCCCAATGGCCGTGCCCATGCTGCAAGAAATGATCGATACGCAGTGGGGGAATCTCTATCAGCATATCGGGCAGCGGATGGCCAAAGTGAAGGATATGCGGATCAATCGGGTGAAAGAATACTACCCGGCCTTCCGCACGCTCCATTACACCGACCGGAGCATGCGGGATGAGGTCTTTATCTTCCAAACCTCCGAAATCCTCCGCGCCGGGACCGATTATTCCGTGACCGTCGAACGCGGGAGCTTGATCCCCGAATTTCGGGCACTCCGGGAAGCGCGTGTCCGCGAACACCTCCAATCACCCCTCAGTGTGCTCTATATTGATGAGCGGACAGGACGGATCGATAAGGAGAAAATTGCGTCTGACCTCGACATGGGCGACGTCGGCCGCGAAGACCGCGAGTCCCAATACCGGAAACTGGCCATGTCGCTGGTCGAACGACTGTGGCAAGGCCAGCAGCTCCCGGACCACCTCCCGATGCCCTTCTGGAACCTGCGCGTCATCATGGACGAACTCGAATCGGAAATGGCCACCACCGAGTGGTTGTCCGCGAGCCCGGAGATTCAGCAGGGCTTTGTCCAGTTCTGGAATAAATGTCGCCAATACCTGCTGGAAGCGTCCCAACGCCGACAGGATGGCATGCAGCAGCAGCAAATCCAGGGGGCCGTCGCCCAGGCCGCGCAGCAGGCCGCCGCCAAAGCCGCAGCCGAAGCGATCGATGCCGCGATGGATCAGATGAAAGCCAGCGAACAGGCCGCCGGACACGCGCCCGAGGCGTTGGCGCAGGCCATGATGCAGCCGCCCCCAGGACGGAGCGTCCAGTAATGACACAGCGCCGACCACCGTCCGCCACCACAGGCCCCATCTCCCGCCGGAAAGTGAAGAAGGTCCTGGGCGAGTATCAGGACAAGACCCTCAGATCCTCCAGCGGGACACCCGTCACGAATCCTAAACAGGCCCTGGCCATCGCTCTCAGTGCCGGACGCCGCGCCTGACCCCAGTAGACAGCGGCATCCAGGCTGGATGCCCAGACTTGACAGGACGGGGCTCCATTTGTATCCTGTGATCCTGTTCGCCCGTCCAGAGATGACGAATAGGGCACGCGAATATCCGCGACTGGATTCTTCGGCAGAAGAACACCCCGTCGTCGATTCGCAGACCACTCGCACGAGGAGGCGCGATGGCAGAGAATGAGGAGGCGGTCGAGACGCTCCAAGAGGTGTCGGCTGAGACCACAGACGCAACACCGTCAGGAGGTGCCACGTCAGAGTCTGGTGCATGGCCAGCAGACGTGCAAGCCGAGTACACCAAGAAAACACAAGCCCTTGCCGATGAACGCAAGCAGTGGGAAACGCAGCGTGCCGAGGCCACACAGCAGCTGCAGCAATATGCCCAGCAGTTGCAGCAACAGCAATACGCCCGGCAGGCCGCCCAGCAGCAGGCCCAGTCGCAGCAACAGGGACAGCAGAGCCAAAGCAGTATGCTGGACCAGCTCCGACAAATGCCCTACCTGGACGGCGCGACCGCCGCGCAACTCATGGAACGGATGGTCAACGAAGGGATTAATCCCCTCAACCAGGCCCTCCAGCAACGCGATCAGGCGTTGGCCCAAGTGCGGAAAGATTATGCCGCCCTCCGCGATGCCGTGGGGAAGGGTCATAACAAACAGGCCGAAGCTGACTTGGACGCACGGTTTGTGCAGCTGCGGGAAGAGGCCGGTCTTCCAGATGATGCCGTCATTAACGAACTGCTCAAGGACGTGTACTATTCCTTTGAAGGAGGCGACTGGAACGAGAAGTTTCCCGACGAAGCCCGCGCCCGCATTGAGGGGCTGCGAAAAGTCTTTCGGGATATGGATCGACAGGTTGCCAAAAAGGCCAAAACGTCCCCATTCCCCTCCAAAGGGGGAGAGTCGTCGTTGACGAGCGGGAAAACCGGTGGCTACAAATCGCCCCAGGAACGGGCGGATGAATTGTGGCCCATGCTCAATCCAGGCCAGACCGAATAACGTCGCACCGCCGTGAGGGATTAAGGAGCCAAGAGCCTTATGGCGAGTACCACAGATGTCATTGAAGCCCTAAAATACACCTACGGGGTCGACCAAGTCCTGTACCTAGTCAACCAAGAGGTCGTCTGCTGGAATATGTTCCAGAAGATGAAGAAACCGATGGCTGGCCGGGGACAGTTCTTGATGCCCATTATGGTGAAGAACCCCGGCGCGTGGAGTGGGTTGGCCGAAGGCGGCGCGTTGCCGTCGAATATCGATCCCGACACGACCGAGGCGTCATTCAGCCTCCAAGAATTTGCGGGGCTGTACAATATGTCGTGGAAACTCATTCAGGACGCGAGGAACTCGAAGTTTGCGTTCCAGACAGCCCTGAAGATGATGGAAGGGGGCTTCCGGCGACGGATTCTCAAACTCATCAATGCTGACCTGATCTCGGATGGACTCGGGAAGTTGGCGATCATGCCAGCGGCAGACAATCAGACCACGATTACCGTCGACGCACTCCCGAGTATCGATCTGGGGATGACCGTCGATCTGATTGATGCCTCTGACAATGATGCCGATCTCGCGGCGTCTCGGACCGTAACGGCGATTGATGTCCAAAACCGCACCGTCACCATCAGTGGATCGGCGCCTAGCGGCACCGCTGCCGGGGATTTCTTCTGTATTGAAAACACGACGAAATCCGGGGCGATTTATCACACCGATGGGCTTCTCGGAATTATTGATGATGCCAATCCTCCGTCTGGGAACTTTGGCAACATTAACCGCAGTACGGCGGGGAATGAATTCTGGGAGTCGATTGTGCTCGACAACAGTGGCACCAACCGGGCGCTCACGGAAGACCTCCTCATTCAGCTTGAGGATGCCGTCCGCGAGAAAGGCGGAGCAAAACTAAACGCCTATGTCTCCAATCTCGCCATCATCCGGCGTTATCACGAACTTCTCCGCGAAGATACGTTCTTTGCAATGAGTTCGCCGAAAGCCTTTGATAGTGGCGCAGGGGTTGGACGTGATGGTGGGGCGCAGCAGAAGGGGACCGATGGTGGCGATGGACGCACCATCTACCGCTTCAGCGGCAACCCGTGGCATGTCGAACCGTACTTTGCCGCGAATACCATCATCGGGTTGGACACTAAGCATTTCTACATCGGACACGGCGAAAATGCCGTCCCGCGTCCAGTGTCAGAAGTGTTCGACGGGACCCCGTTCTTCCGCCAGACCTCCAATGCGACCTTTGAAGTCGCGTGGTACTGGCAGGGGCAACTGCTGAGTGACAACCCAGCAGCTGGGGCCAAGATCGAAGACGTCGCGGAATCGTAAACTGAGTAGGTGGGGGAGGGGCTTCGGTCCCTCCCTGTCACTTCGCCAGAAAGCAGGGAATCATGGGAATGAAAGCCATCGCCAAACTCGCACCGGTGCATGTCGTCTATACTATTTCAGCAGGCGAAGCAGCGGATACGGGCATTTTTGTCGCCGATCAAGACTATCAAATCATGGATGTGCGTGAAGTCCATAGCACGGCGGGCGCGAGCAGTACGACCTTGGATGTCGGTATCGCGGCCTCTGGGACCGCGCCTGCGAGTCTCACCACGGCCTTGAGTTCGGCGTTAGCCTTGGATAGCACGGCCAATACCCCGGTGCAATCCACCTTGACCTCGACGCTTGCGAACAGGAAGATGGACAAAGGCGAGCAACTCTCGTTGAATTACACAGGCACGGTGACAGCCTACGAAGGGTCTGTGCATGTGGTGCTCAAGCCCATTCGGACAAATACCAGTTACTAAGGAGGCGCATGGAGTCTTTTCACCCAGTTCGCTATTCGCTGGAAGAGAACCGGTTTTTCCTGGAGCATTTAGGCGAATCGCCTGTCTCGGTCCTACGCGATCCCACGCCAGTAGGGGTCAATCCCGTCGCCGTGCAAGAAGTGCTCGGGGAAGTCTACGATCTGGCGGAACTGGAGAAACATCGCGGGATTCCGTGGGCGGGGCTTCAGAATGTCGGGAAGATCATCACCCGCTATCTGACTGAATATGAGAAGTGGCAGGAGATGTCTACCCGTGGCGCCCCACGCTTCCCCACAATGCACGCCTGGGACGGGAAAGGACGACCACATCGGGGTGGAATCACCTCCGATGCGGGAGAAGTCTCGACCTACTTTGACGACAACGGCGATCGACAACCGCTCTCGCTGTCCTTGCGTGATACCGCGACCACGAAATTTACCGCCCCGTGGATTAAGAAAGAGGAGCCGATTCCAGACCATCTCACCGAAGACCTGGAGAAAGGCGTCTTGCAGTGCCCGGTGGATGGGTGGGCGGAGAACTTTAAGCCGGACTCGCACCAGTCGCACAATATGGCGCGAGCGAGAATGGCCAAACATTGCAAGGCGAGTAAAGACGACCGTGTCAGAGAATTTGCCATCAAGGTCTTTGGGTGATCATGCCAGCGCCTCCTGCTGATCAGATACGGGTTGCGCCCGCACGAGACACGCCGCCGCCGATTGAGGATAGTCTGCACTTCTGGGCACCTTCTCGCTTTGGCGTGACTCGCGCTCCCGCAGACTTTCAACGGAAACTCCACGCGGTCCATGCTGATCTAGAGGCAACCTGGCATCCCCTCCGGGAGCGATGGCTCGTGTGGTACCGGCGTCCACGGATTCAACATCCACTCTCTGCGGGGTGGCTCCTGCTCTTCGTGGTAGAGAATTCCGCGCACGACTATGTCCCTCTCGATGACAGAACCCTCGCGGCCTGTTATGAGCAAAGCGGCTTCAAATGGGGATCGGGGAAGCAGTATTGGGCGCGAATTGAAGAGGAAGCACAGCGCGATCACGAGAAGCGGGATGCGACACGCGAACAACTCGTGGACGATATTGGCAGTGCCCAGTGGGACCACACCAAGATTCAGGTGAGCATGCGAGGGCATTCGTCTGGGAGTAAGTTCGTCACACATCACGCAGGAGACTAAATGGCCACCGGACAATCCATGCTCGATACGATGGAAGTCCTCGACCGGGGCCTTCAACTCCAATCCGGGGAAACCGGGGTCACTCTGGCGCTCCGTGCGTTGAATGCCTCACAGGACCATTTTGAGGCGATGATGGCCCTCCAGCCCAATGTCCTGGGATCGTCCATTGGGACGGTCACCACGACGGCGAACACGGAATCCACGGCGTTTCCGACGGGACTGATTCGTTTAGATCGGCTCCAAATGATTGATGCCGACACGAGTCGTCCAGCCTGGGACCTAAATCGGGTGGGACCGGTGGGCGACCATTACGACTCACGCTCCGATTTGACAAATTTCATTTCCTGGCAGTTTAATACCACGACAACCGGCAAGCCGGTACGATACTGGACGAATGGGACCTATATTTATTGGGACCCGCTGCCCGATGCCACCCATACCGTCCGGTATTACGGGATGGTCGGCGCGTCTGATATTACCGCTGGCGGAACATTCGCCTATCCTGACATTGTGATGCTCCCCGTGGCCCAGTTCGCTGTGAAGATGCTGCGGACGGGGAAGGATGATGAGGTCGCGCCTATTACGGAAGTGGGGATGCAGGTCTTTGGTCCCGTGATTCAGAGCATGACACGTTTCAACCGGGATCGACCGCCGGGGTACGATTACCGTTATCTCCATACAGAATAGGAGTGCCGCATGGCATTTATTCAAGCAGACTTTCAGGACGTCCGTGATGTTCAACTCGTCAAACGGGCCAAAATTGATGGGGCGACCGATGGGAACAACACACTCGTTGCCGCTGTGACCGGGAAAAAGATCAGAGTGCTGGCCGTGTTCTTTACGATGACAGGGACAGCGGTCACGATCCGCTTCGAAGATGGCGCTGGTGGGACGGCACTGACAGGACAGATGGGACCGACCGCTGGACAGACGATTGTGCTGCCCTTTAATCCCGTGGGCTGGTTCGAGACGTCCGATGCCACGCTGTTGAACATGGAACTCAGTGGCGCACAGTCCGTTGATGGCGCACTCGTCTATATCGAGGCGTAAAAGACCTCATTGCCTACGGCATGTATAAGGATTACTAATGGCTAATAGACGAGGACAGACTCCCAGCACGCCTAAAGAATACATGGAGCAACAGGAGCTGGATGCGACGTTGGCAGACATCCGACAGCGCGTGGAGGAGTACAGTGAACTAGGAATGATGGATCAGTTCATCAAGGCTCTACCGAAGAGCATAAAAGGAGCACTCTTGCGGAAGCTGACCGGCCCATTGCCACAGCGACCTGCGGCTCCGCCTCTGGATATCAACCCGCCAGCGTCTCCGAGGCGTAGATAAATGGCTGACATCCAACTGGCCAATACCGACTCGGATCTCAGTGGCAATACGGTCGTCACTGAAGAGAACGCCTATACCATTACGGGTCTGCATACATTTAGCCGGTCCACGAATGCCCCATTTGCCTGTATCTCCGGGGCGGCCGTCGTGACCTATCTGGATGCAGACAAACTCGACGGACAGGAAGGGGCCTATTACCTCGCGGCCGCAAACTTTACCGGGACCCTCGCGGTGAATCGTGGGGGCACGGGCGCTGCAACCCTGACGGATGGGGGTGTCTTGCTCGGGGGCGGCACCAGCGCCATTACGGCCATGTCAGTGCTCGCCGATAGCGAGATGATCGTCGGGAACGGATCAACCGATCCCGTCGCCGAAAGTGGCGCGACCCTACGCACCAGTATTGGCGTGGGTACGGGCGATACGCTCCAGCTCACCGGGATTGAACTTGGCCACGCCACCGATACGACGCTTGTGCGATCGAGTTCGGGCAATGTCTCGATTGAAGGGAATGTTATCTACCGTGCTGGCGGGACCGATGTGGCTGTCGCCGATGGGGGCACCGGCGCAAGCAGTCTCACGGACGGCGGAGTCCTGCTCGGGAATGGCACTGGAGCGATTACCGCGCTGGCTGTCTTATCGGATAGCGAGATGATTGTCGGTGACGGCTCTGGCGATCCAGTGGCTGAAAGTGGTGCAACTTTACGGACGAGTATTGGAGTAGGGACCGGAGATAGCCCGCAGTTTACGGGTATTGAACTTGGACATGCGAGTGATACGACGCTTACGCGGGCGAGTGCCGGGAATGTCTCGATTGAGGGGAATGCTATCTATCGCGCCGGTGGGACCGACGTTCCGGTGGCTGATGGCGGAACAGGGGCGAGTACGCTCACAGATGGCGGGGTCCTACTGGGGAGCGGCACTGGAGCGGTGAGGGCAATGTCGGTTCTGTCTGACGGCGAACTCATTGTTGGTGATGGAACGGGTGATCCGGTGGCTGAGAGTGGGGCCACGCTACGCACAAGCGTTGGCGTCGGAACAGGTGATACGCCGCAGTTTACCGCGTTGGCGCTTGGGATTAGCCCGACCGGCGGCGACCTCTGTATTGATGCCGCGGAGTCCTCGACACCCACAATCCGCTTTGAAAATGACCAAGGGACGGTTGATGGGTCTATTGATAGCTGGACCAGTGCGTCGAATATCCAGCTCTGGATCGGCGCAAACGAGTACTTGAACTCGGGATCGCTTGCTCGATTTAACGACTCCTACGATACCGCTGCCGTCGAACTGACTGCCGAGGGGGTCATCAATCTACGGACAGGCGATGACGCCACGAGCACGACACGGCTCTCGGTGGATAAAGCCGGCGCGGTGGCTGTCGCAGGAGCGCTATCCAAGGGATCCGGGTCGTTTCGAATCAGCCATCCATTACCTGCAAAAAACGCCACACATGAACTGGTTCACAGTTTCATTGAAGGCCCTCAATGCGACCTGATCTATCGGGGCACGGTCATACTGGTGGCCGGTGCGGCGACAGTCAATCTCGATACTGTCTCAAACATGACCGCCGGTACCTGGGTACTTCTCTGTCACGGCGCCCAGTGTTTCACCTCCAACGAAACCGGGTGGTCGAGTGTGCGGGGGTCAGTGAGCGGGAATATCTTGACCATTGAATGTGAGGTGGCGACCTCCACCGATACGATCTCCTGGATGGTTGTCGCGGAACGACAAGACGACCATATTCTTGAGACGGCCTGGACTGATGAGGATGGGCGGCCGATTGTTGAGCCGCCGGTGGCTAGCTGAAATCGTGTCTCCCAATGATCACCATGACGGGTATGGGTATTTCCTGCGAACCGTCCCACTTGTTCCAGACGACCCACTTATCCGCGCCATCAACGAACGACATCTTTTAACCATCGGGACGGCCGCACCGGATGAAACCGTTCGACATATTCTCTGGCGACTCTTCTTCGAGCGTGATCGATTCCCCACGCTGAAAGAAGCAACAGCAGACTGGCGCGGATCGCTGCCAGCGAGTGACACGTTGGCCCCGATTACCATGGGCCAGTGGCACGGCAATTTCTTGTATCCGTCGCATCGTTATTTTGGTCCTGCTGTCTGCGGCCGCCCGATCGCGGAGCAGGAGTCCTATTTTCAGGAAGAAGCGTCACGCGGGTTCACGCACGTTCTGGTCAATGCCGAACAAGATGATTGGGGTAGTCGGCGCGGGCATCCTGAATGGACGGCGGGAGGATTTTCTGCATACAGAACTGATGGGATGGATCGACTGATCACATCACTGGAAACTGCCCGACATGCAGGGCTGGTGCCGCTGGTTGGGATCGTAGATCAGCCCACCTTACGATATCTGGATCTCTCGGAGATTATTGAACGCTCACAGCATTTGGTGAATAGAACGGCCCCACACGTCTGTCTCTATATGTTGTCCTGGGAGCTAAATGAGCCCTGGGGATCGGCGGATCAACGGAATCCGAACATTCGACGCTGGATTCGTGAGGTCGATTGGCACGGACGCGACGTGGGGATTCACTACGCCCCGCCCCCGTTAGGCAATCAGGACTGGGAAGGCGAAGAAGACCATGTCCACGGAGGCTATGGGCTCTATGCCGATATGCCGCCGAATGTCGTCCGTCTTGCTCAGTTTCCCAATAATATTGATGACGAGACGCTCAGATTGCGGTGTCGGCTTGGCGTCGAAGTCAACGCCGGAACGGGCACGAAGTATTGCGCCTTTGAACATAGTGGGTGGTGGCGTCGGACGCCCCAATGGTCTGAGGAAGATTGTCAGCACCGTGCGTCGATCTGCCAGGAGGTCATGGAAGAACTCCTCCCGTCTGATCGGCGTGGCTCGATGAATGGATAAATCCGATGGCCTATCCGATTCAGACCCAGACGTTCTCCGTCTTTCTTGGCACCCAGGAGGGGATTCATTCTGTCGCTCTCCCGTCTATTTACTCCTCAAGCGGGAGTCGAAACCTCTGGATTGACAAGCTCGGTCGAGCCAAGAAGATTCTCGGCTACAGTAAACAGAATAGCTCGGCGGTGACGACGAATACGGGGGGCAGTGCTACCCGTCTGCGGGCGCTGCGTGCCTATCGGCAAACGGGGGCCAGCTTTACCCGACAACTTCTCGGCCTGTTTGATGACGGGTCGAACGAGTGTGAACTCTGGTACAGCACCAACTCGGGGGTGGCCTGGACCTTTATTGCAGATTTCGGGTCTGGTTCGATTAATCGGATCCCTGACTTCGCGCAGGTAGACAATAATCTCTTTTTTGTCGATGGGGTCGTGGCACCACGGGTCTGGAACGGGTCGTCGCTAGCGACTGCCGGGGCAAGTGGGAAGTCTCCAACTATTACGGCAGCGGTTAATACCTCGTCTGGACAGCTCAATGGGTCCTATACGTGGAAAATGGTCAGTATGGATGCGGCCGAAGCTCGATCTGCGGGATCGGTGACCTCGAATGTGACTCAGCACCAGGACGAGCAGGCCAATCTGTCGTGGACGGCTGACTCTGATACCGACATTACGGGCTATGAGCTATATCGCACGACGGGAACCGGCGCAAACTATTACTTTGTGACGTTTATTGACGGACGCACGACCACGAGCTATACCGATAATGCGTCCGATCTGGATATTCTGGAACATCGACTTCTGGAGGAACATGGCGATGCCCCGGCGACCGGCACGTACTTCTGCGAACCGCACAAGCAGCGACTCTGGTGGGGACGCACCGACACGAACCCCCGTCGTGTCTTTTGGTCTGATCCCGGCAAGCCTGATCAGGTGGGCGCAAACAACTATCTCGACTTCACCGATCAAAGCTCCGTCGGGGACATTCTTACCGGACTCGTGGGGGACTTCGAAGGGATGCTGGTCGTGTTCCTGGAGCGATCCATCTGGACCGTCAGCGGCACCGGACAAGTAGTCTCCGACCTTATGGACTGGGTCCGTACGAAGTCCAACGCGGTCATTGGGGCTGTGTCGCACCGCTCGATTGTGCAAATTCCTGCCGGGGCCGTCTATACCGATGCGTCGGGCGAACAGGTGACGAGCGCACGGGTGATGCAGGCGTATTTTACGCCACTGGGGGACATTCGTCTCTTTGACGGGAATAACGACATCATTATCAGCACCCCCGTGAAGGAAACGCTCAAGACTGCGCTCTATGCCCAGCGCACGAAGGTCCATGCGACACACGATATTGAAAATGGGCATGTGGTTTGGTTCTGGCCTGGCCCGACCGCCACGGGGGATGATGCCGAGTGTAATCAAGCTGTCGTCTGGAACTACCGCTGGGGCGTCTGGTATGTGTGGCCCGATATGCCAATGTCGGCCTCGACCACGGTGGAAACCTCTAGTGATACACAGGTCATTCTTACGGGCGAAGCGCAAACCGCTAAAGGCGGCTTCTGCTACGAGTTCTTCGATGGGGACAGTTTCGATGGGTCGAACATTCCGACGCGCTGGATGACCAAGGTTATCTATGGCACGGATAACGCCTGGAATGTTCGTGCGCCCCAGCAGCTCATGGCGTATGTCAAACGCTATCGCTGGCTGGACATTATTGCGGAAGCTGACTCGGACGTGACCCTCACTGTGGAATGGATGTCCGGGAGCGCCTCAGACGAGTCGGTGGGCCGTGGGAGTGCCTCGAAGTCCCTGGAGCCGATTGGGCTGCAACTCATTACGTCAGATGGAAACGGGGTCGATACCGATGACGGGTCCAATGTCACGGTCGCCTTTGATTCTGTGCAGACCATCATCAATCTGGAAGGGTCGAATGGGGACTTCATTCAGGATGTGGGCTGCCGAATTCGGATTAGTGACGATGCCACCAATGGAAGCTGGAGTCTTGAAGGGATGACGCTGGGCTATCAGGTCCTCCCAGGGGCAACGAGGAGGCTACAGTAATGGCGGAACAATGGATTCAGCAGATGAAGGATAGCTCGAATTTCAAGGCCGGGTCCTTCTCCAAGCAGGCGAAGCGGGCGGGGAAAAGCACGGCAGCCTATGCAGATGCCGTACTGAAACCGGGGTCTACGGCCACCAAGACCACGAAACGGCGGGCGCGTCTTGCCCAGACCTTTGGAAAACTCCGACGACGACAGGCATAGGAATCTAAAACAACTGGTCAAAAATAAATGGCTCGGTCAAACATCCCTCTCGATTTCCCCACCCCCGACTTTGCGCGGATACGGGAGGAATCCGGGTCGGTGACGGAACGAGCAATGCGGTCACTCTATTTCTCCGCGCTCGATACGCGACGGAGACTCCAACGGATTCAACAGGAGTTAGCATGGCGAAGCACCCCCTTTCTCGCCGGGAATTTCACCGCCAATACGGGCACCTGGACGGTCGCCAGCGCCGACCAAAAGCAGTACGAATTTATCAAAATCGGCCGGTTCCTCGCGGTGAACTTTTTTCTGGAGGACACGACGACCTCCAGCAGCATGGGGAATCAACTCCAGATTCAGCTCCCAAAGGGGATGTCCGCCGCCGCCACGACATACACGGGTCCGCTGACCATCCGGGGGTCAGTCGATACGGAAGGCTATATCACCACCGGGGGCACGGATAAGCTCTATTGCTTTCGGACGGATCATGCCGCGTGGCCGTCGAGCGTGACGGACAATGTGGACCTTCGCGGGATGATTACCTTGGCGGTGACCGAGTGATATACTGCGATTGGAGAGATGGCTGATATTACCTTGCGTCCGTTCAGTATGGCTGATCCAGAGGCATTAATACGATGGTATCGAGAAGATCGACATGGAATTGAGTCCTTTATGGGGACATCGCTCCCACATGAAGTGTCTTCAACGATAGCGTTTAATACGCTGTTAGATAAACAGGCGCGTGGAGCGTCAATCTTCCGAATGGTTTATCGGAATGAGGATCCAATAGGATTTGTGGCCGTTACGGAGATTTCTCAAGAAGATCGGTCAGGTCGTCCACACTGGTATGTGGCGAAAGATCAACGACGCTATAGCATGGCTGTAGCTAGAGAATCAGAGCGAGAAGCTCAACGATTAGGGTTTCGTGGATTCTTAGCGACTATTCCACCATCAAATACGACGGCCTTCAAGGTCGCTAAACGACTCGGGTATGTCGAGATTGAAAGAATATTGATGGTAAAGGAGTTTACAAATGGGCACTGAGGCTTTCTGGGCACCAGCCGCCATGGGCGGCTTAGGGGCATTAGGTGGTGCGTTGGGTGGTGCTGCGACAGAAATGACCCCCTTCGGGCAGGAAGGGGGTGATCCCGATCCGATGGGTATTGGCGAATGGGGTCATATTTTTCCACCAACGCTACTCGCTAACTATCTCAGTAATGTGGAACAGGCAGGTGCGGTTGCCGCTGCTAGAGCCGCACAACCTGTTACGTTGCCAGGGACGCAGATCCAGCAACCGGGTTGGTACGGAGGTGGCGGCATGGTAATGCCGGTTGGGTTGTCAGGGATGGATGTAGCGAACATTCGTCCGTCGATTCTGGGAGTTCCTGGCGTCCGTTTCGGACAGCCTGATCCACAAAAAGTTAGCGAACGGGCGCTTTCACAGGAACTGGGCACATGGTCAGACCCTCGGATCCCAGGTCATGACAAAAAGGCTGCTGAACGAAAGCAATTGGATGAGCAACGGTTCCGGGAACGTGAAACGGCCAAGTGGTTGTTCCCTGGTGCGCCGCGTGAAACGCCAGAGGCGCAGGTTCCCATCTTTGAACGTCCGTTCAGTGAGGGGGGTGAGTTCCAGGCACCATTGCCAGCTTCCCAGGGCCTGCGGCAACCGCCCCCAACGCCGATTCAACCAGGTGGCGGCTTCCATGAATTATTTGGCGCACTGAAATTACTAGGGGTTGAAATCGATCCGATGGGAAATCTGACCATGGGGGGTGAGTACCCACTCTTTACTGGTCCAGAACGACTAGGACAAAATAATCTAGCTCGCCGCATGTCGAGGCGATCTTATACTGGACAGGATGTACCTTATTCGCCAACTGGCGGAACAGACAGCAGTAGCGACTATTCCCCTTCTGGCGAAGGCACAGATTAGATATTGGATGTTTGAAGAAGGGAATTCTGACGAATGGCCAAGCGACCTACTCCTTCATACGCACATGATACGGGTACTATCTCTGGTCTTGAGCCGTGGGCTGCCGATGGAGACTGGTTAGATTATGGAGAGCCTCAAGCGTGGGGCGGCACCGCTGAGACGAATCCGTGGAATATTCCAGAGCCGATAGGAGGCTTTGAAGATTACTCTCTTGGCTACGGGGGAATTGATCCAGAGGGACAAGCTATCCCTGGACTCGGTCCAGACGGGATAACACCGTTTGATCTGGAGAATCTCGGAGGAGACCCGTCAGGACTCGGTCAACTCTTTAGTGGAGACACAGAGTACGGCTTCGAATTCGATCCTCTTGCTACAGCGGGCAAGGATTGGCGACCGACCTATCAGGTGACAGGTCCAGGAGCTGAAGGCTACCATATTTCCGCAAAGGAGCAGTATAAGGAATTTCCGTGGATTGGAGATCCAGGCAACGGAAACGGTAATGGAAATGGCAACGGAAATGGCAACGGAAATGGTTTGCCAGGTGTGCAGTCGTCTGATGAAATTGTGCGTCCCACGACGAATTTGCCTCCTGACTGGCTGGGAGACCTTATGCCTCGACAGGATGCAATTCCATTTCAGCCGCAGTCCTACGAAGACCTTTCTGTCATTCCAGTCGGACAGGACCCGCTTTCACAGCTAACGAATGCCAATCTAGCGTCCCTCCTGACAACAGGGGGTGTGGCTCCAACACGACTCGCCGGGAATATCCAAGCTACCCTTCGAGATATTTTAACGGGCCGTGGACAGGGGGGAGAAGCCGTTACACCCCTCGGCGAACAGGTCGGTGAAACCGCCAGTGAGATTATTGCCCGTGGCGGACAGATGCCGTTAGACGTGCGCCGTCGAGCCATGGAGATTGAATCGGCCCGATCGCCGCTTGATATTCTTCGACGTGCCCAACTTGAACAGGGACAGGCGCAACTTGCCGACCGAGGCTTACTCGGGCAGGGACCAGAAGCCGACTACATGCAGCGTCTTGAGGAACGCTTGGCCCCAGAGTACACCCGTGCCGCACAGATGATCGAGCTAGCAGAACGGGAACGGGAGGAGCAGCGATTCCAGAATGCGATGGAGCTATCTGCACGCACGTCCGGTGAGCAGGCCCAGCTTCGTGAAAATCGTTTAGCGAACGCTATGCAGCAGGCTTCCGGGATGTCACAGGAACAGTCTCGAAATCTCTTAAACACCGTGGCGTCGGTCACCGAGCGCCAGCAGATGCTGAATGACGTAGCGATCAGTGCATTAGATCGCAATATGGAATGGAATAAATTCATCGCTGAATTTGGGCTCGAACGCGCCCAAGTGCTTGAGAGTATTCAGACCGGCCGGTTGGCTGCACTTCTTCCATTAATTCAGCAGTACCTGGCTGGGACGACCTTAGCTGCGTCAGGCTTTGTTAAGAAGTAAGGGAGCACAGAGATGGCCTTTAATGCGTATACAGGATCAACGGGTGCGCCCCAAGCACCGCTCACGTCGCCGCGAGACCCATCCGGGCGACCTGGGTCGTCTAAGACGCTCTCATTTGCGGGTGGACTAGACCAACCACGGGCTCCCCGTCGTCGCACATCCAAGCGTGGAGGGCCTCCTGGTGTACGTCGCCGTGGCCCCACGCCACCTATGTCGGCGAACCTCTCCATCCCGGCCCCGCTCCCACAGTCATCCCTGAGTCCAGAAGGGGGGCTTCCGGGGCTCCAGGACTTTGGTGCGGCTGCTGCCGTGGGTCGATATCCAGGTATCGGAGAACCGGGGGCAATGAAGGGGATGCGATTTCCCTTTGGGAAACGTGGGGGACGTTATGCGTAGACCGTCTCTGACTGATCTCCATGCCGGACGCCCCGGTGTTCCGTCCAGACGACGAAACAGAGCAGCGGAGGCGCTCTCTGGTGCAGCGAGAGGACTTCAGCGCGGCCTGGCGTTCCAGGATCGAGAGACGGATACGGATGATGATCAGGACGTTCTGCCCAGCACGATATTGGATATAGAAATCATCAAGATGCCATCTCGCACTCCGGGAACGCCATACGAAAAACCGGAAAGCCTCACCGCCTCGTCGACGCGACGACGGCGCGGGTCGCTGAATGATCGCCAGCGTAGTGAGTCACCGCGTAGCAGTCTTCAGCAAGACGCACTTCACGACGAAGATGGATTCGGCTGGCAAGACTTACTTTTCGGACAGAATCAATCTCAACTGGGAGGGATCCTGGGTGGGGGACAGGGGCTCCTGGGTGGGCTGCTTGGCGGGGGTCTCTTAGCGTCTCTTCCATTGGTGATTAAAAAGCTCTTGGACAAGAAAAAGACTGATACCGACGAGACGGATTCTCTCGGGTAAGCAGGTAAACACTATGGCAACGCGCAAACAAAGACTCGGAGCCGCCCTTGAGGGCTTCACGCAAACGTTTTGGCCTGCCTATCTCAATCTCCAGGAAACCCAGCGGAGAAAGCTCTCAGACCGCCAGCGGAATATCCGATCGATCGGAGAACAGATAGGAAAAAGGTGGCTAACCGAGGAGCAGATAGAGCCACATATTCAGAGCGTCATGCAGGATGAAGAAATAACGCGGGAGGAAGCCATCTCGAAACTCTCCCCATTCGTCCGAACAAGAGAGGAACGAGTAGGACAAGCCTTTGAAGGTGTCGATTTAACAAGGGCCACGCCACAGCAGATGTCGCGGAGAGCACAGCAGTATGGATTGCCGTATGGCGTGGAAGAACGTCGAGCCTTACCAAGCACTCCGGTTCTCGGGGGCGGTCAAATGGACATGACTGGGAAACTGATGGCCCCACTGTCGCAACCTCCAACAGAACGCCCCTTTGTCGCTGGAGCCACTGGGGGCACGCCTCTTGAGCTGACACCGTTTGGTGAGATATTCACCGACGAGCGCATGGCTGCCTTAGTGGCCGAAGAAGAGCAAGAAGCACGGAAACTGGATTTTGCCACGACGCGACAACGCGCAGAAGCAGCGACGGCTCTATCTATTGCTCAGGAACAGTTAGAGTCACAGATCGACATTACGAGAAGAATGACTGAAGCAGAAAAACGCCTAGAAACAGATCTGTTTATTGAGCAGTCGAGTGATCCTGCGTATCAGCAGGCACTCCTGGCTATTGAGATTAAACTAAGAACGAATCAGGAGTTGAACGACGCAGAACTCGCCAAGTATGAAGCAAAACAGGAGACTGACTTCAAATGGACGGCTCGCACGCTGGCAATGACACAAGAGCCGGTTATTAATTCTTATATCGATCCTCGGACGCGAGAGAAGCTAGTAACGGTTTCATGGTGGAATCCAGAGACACGACGGTCGGAACTAACATCACTGAATGACTACCCTTATCTATCAGACGGCATGAAGATGGCGCTTAAAGACAAAGTTGACTATTCTCCATTTCTGAGTCAACCAGATACTCTGACCGATTACATAATAAGCATGGTTGCCCCGAATCTTGTCGGGGAAGATGGATCAATCGATCAGGGTCAGTTTACGCAAGCAGTCCAAGCGTTAGTTAAAGACACAGGCATGAGTGAATCGGAAGCAAGACAGCAAGTTTTTCAATCTACACAACCGACTAGTGCTCAGCCAGGACCCAACATCCCATCTTCTGTGCAAAAAGATGTCCTGAATCTAATTCCAACACCTGAGATTGTAGAAAAGGTTTATGGAACAGATAGTTATGAGCCAGATGGAGATCCGATTCTCGATGACCCATCTGGAACCATTAAATGGAGAGTACCTTTTGGTCGCCATTTCCACGAGATCAGCAACGATGACATGATAAAGCGCGAGATAAGAATAACGACTGGACTCATTAAAGAAGGACAGTCTGAATTATCCGATATTACTCGACAGATAGATGGACTCGGAGATACTTACCCAGAGCGACAGAGAAAGATGGAGCTTGGATTGGAACAAAAATCAAAGCAAGAGTCACTTGAAGCCCTAAAGAATCGGCTCAAAGCTATCCCATCATATTTCGGAACCGATCAAAACCAGCAGAATCCTATATCGCCGGGAGGCTTTTCCCCCATTGGGAGCATTGGTCTTTTTCCGAAATAACGACTATGGATTTCACTGATCCCACAGTGCAATGGTCAGCATTAGAGTTGCATCGTCGCATGCAGCGGGCGACCAGCGACGAAGATCGCCGTGAGGTTAGACGAGAGATTAACCGCGCTCGTGAAGATCCAGCGTACCGTACTCGACTTGCCGAGATCGCCCAATCCGGTCGATTTGCCTCTGGTCCTCATCGGACGGCCCAGATGGGACTTGGAGCTGCGGCGATGGCCCCCCTTGCGGCGAAACTTCCTGTGATCGGATCGGCGTTAGGCCCGGTTGGGGCAGGACTAGGGCTCTTAGGCGCGGGTGGATTGCTTGCATATGGCGGATTGAATCTCGGAGAGGCCTTCCAGCGCCGACAAGAAGGCTTGCCGTGGGGAGAGCAGGCTGCATGGGGAGGGGTTGATGTTGTAGCGGCTCCGTGGGGTGTCAGAAGCCTCCTGCGCGGGCTGAAGGGTGCGAAGGCGGCACGAGCCGCTGTTGGCACACAGTCATTTGATCCACCAACTTATACTGAACTTCCACAGGACGTTCCTACGAGTGGGTATGGACCAAGCGGCGACCAGTGGATTCTGGATGTCCCAGGAGCACGACAGAGACCACCAGCCGATGTTGTAGGGTCACGGTTGGTTCGCCCAGGTCAGGAGCTGCCTCGGGAACTCATCGCCACCGGGAAGAACGTTGTGCAGAGTCCATTGCGTCGAGAAGGTGATATTCGTCTCGCTGGAGCATTTAGGCCTGAGCAGACCGGGACACCGCTTGATCGAATTTTCAAGTCAGAAGGGGAGTTAGGGGATATTTTAGAAGCACTGAAAGGCCCACAAGCAGCCACGCGAGCAAAAAACCTAGAAGCTCAACAAGCCTGGGTCCAGGCTGGTCGTCCTGGACAACCACCATGGGGGACTTTACGTGGGGAACGATTGCCAGATCCTCTCCTGGCACCCCTTCGATCGAGGACTCCAGGGAGAGAAGTTGGTCACTACGATCCTGAGACAGGAATGTGGGTGGGCGGTGAAGGCTATGGGCAAATGCCGTTTCAGATGCTGCGGAATATTGAGAAACGGCGACTGGCACAAGCCGATCTGACGGGTCGGCGTGAATTTAGCGGGGTACGGTCATGGGAGAGCAGCAGACCGACAAGGGCCAGACAAGCGTTACATCGTGCTCGGGCTGACAATCAGACAGCAGGACAGTTAGGAAGAGAACTTCCTCATGATGACGAAGCGTTAAAGAAATTCCGTGATGCCGTCGAAGTGGAAGAAGAACTCAATACCGTATTAGACGGGATGGAGGGAAGTCGAAAATCTATTACTCAGAACATGGGTCGTAGAATTCGTCCCGGTCCTTCGCTAGGGGCCACTCAGGTTGGGAGGAACATCCAAAGTCTTGGTGATGACATAGTTGAATCAACGGGACGGGCCGCTGCTCAAGCTGACGAGGTTGTCGAGGGAGGCGCGAGACAGGAGGTATCGACTCCTATGGAGTTCGTGGAGAGACGAGCAACAATCGATCCCATTCTGGCGAAGGGTGCAGTGCAAATGCAAGCACTCGATGAAGCCGCACTTATAATCGGTCAAGGCAGTGATGAAGTGTTTGAGGTGTATGGGCAAGTGGGACCAAAGATAACCAGAACAGCCGTGACCGCCGAGGCCCCGCAACATGGACTGCTACGAGAAGTTGTAGCTACGCAACAGCGGCCCATAAAAACTGGGCCTCTCGTAGAGGGACCAGAGGGAAGTAGTCTGGTTCATGCC
>Ga0256381_1000010_pt1 | contig 23576 bp, 18 predicted proteins | sample LS1160viralmetaG_FD_189070 | JGI IMG/M metagenome (GOLD analysis project Ga0256381, IMG submission 189070) | Seawater viral communities from deep brine pools at the bottom of the Mediterranean Sea - LS1 1600m | ecosystem: Environmental > Aquatic > Marine > Bathypelagic | place: Mediterranean Sea...
GGGATAATGAATAATAACAACGCACAGAAATATGCAAGAGGCGGTTTAGGTGGTTTTGCTAGATCTCTGGTTCCTTTAGGAGTAGGCTTGGTAGGAGGAGCTTATGGACAGCCTTGGTTAGGTACAGGACTTGCAGCCGCTGCACAATATGGTTTAGCAGGTGAAAAGAGGGGTATTCTTGATGCTGTAAAGGGTGGTCTTATGGGCTATGCTGGTGCTGGATTAGCTCACTTAGGGGCTGCTGGAAAAGGATTAGGAACATCTCTTACATCATTAGAGAAAACCGCAAAGGGACTGCCAGCAAAATCAGTATTTCAAGCTTTTCCTGGTGCGAGTGGAGCTACTGCTGAAAAACTTTTTGAAGCTGCTCCAGAAGCTTTAGCAAAAAGTGCAACTCCCTGGACTGATATAGGTCAAGGATGGAAAAATATTATGAGTGAAGCAGGATTGAAGGGTGCGGGACGATTAGCAGGTGCTGCTAGTATTCCTTTAGGTTCGGCATTTGCGGCTCAAACTTTAACCCCAGCCTCAGAAAGACCTACTTATGAAGTTGAAGATGAAGTAACCTATAAAGCTTTAACTCCTGAAGAAAGACGAGCTTTAGCTAGAAGTTCTCCTCTTAGTCGTAGATTTACCTTTGCTGATTTCCAACCACCTAATGTAAGTCTTACTGCTAAAAGCGGTGGTTTGCTAAATGCCTTTGCCGAAGGAGAGATGGTAGAAAAAGTAACAGAGAAAGAAGAACAATGGATAGATCCTAATAAAGAAATAACTACTGATTATTTAGAAAAATTAACTGAAGAATTAAATACTCGTGCAGGTATCGATACAACGGTTCAGGAAGAACCATCAAATATGGTTGTAGATGAAGCACAAGAAGTTCTATTAAATACTATTAGAATGATAGAGGAACGAGCAGCAGAAATTAATATTCCAGATTGGAGAAAAGATCCTAGATTTGTAGATTGGGGTAATGAACAAATAAAAGAATATTATCCTGGTCAAGATATTAGAGAGTTAGAAGAAACGGTTGCTATAAAAACAGCTAAAGGTGGTGTGATAGATAAAAATGAAGAACTAAAGAGTGGTAGTTTTGTTCTTCCTGCCGATGTAGTATCTGATGTAGGAGATGGTTCTAGTAGTTCTGGTCATCGTAGATTAGCTCAAATATTTGGTGTAGACTCTTATGCAAGAGGCGGTATCAGTGGTCCTGTTAAAGGTCCAGGTGGAGGACTTGATGATTTGATACAAACCAGTATAGATGGTGTTAGAGCCGCTTCTCTTTCTAATGATGAGTTTGTAGTTCCTAGTAGAAGAGTACAGGATGTAGGCTTAAAGGCTGGAGCTAAAACTAGATCTGAAGCACAGAAAAAAGGATCGGAACAATTATATGCATTTATGAAGGATGTTAGATTGAACAAACATAATACACCTTCACAACCAAAAGCTCTAAGAATGGCTGGATTACGTAATATAGTTTGATAACAATGAAAACGGAATTTTCTGCCATTTCTCCAGATGGTATACTTTCTATCTGGAATAGGATTGCTCCTTTATTTGAAAAGATTATTAATCGTAGACAACAAGGATCGTTAGAAAATTTATTTTATAGATTAGCTATTCAAAAAAGAGATTTACTTTGGGTAGCTTGGGAGAAAGATAACCTAGATAATATCCTCATGGTTGTTATTACTAGGTTGGTAGAGGAAAAGCCTCATAATATTTTAGAGATACTAACGTGTGCAGGAGAAAAAAAAGATTTATGGTTGGAGTATTTTACAGTACTAGAAGAATTTGCAAAGGATAATAATTGTAAAAGAATTCAAATCATAAATGGGCGTAAGGGATGGAAAAAAGATTTAGTCAAACGGGGCATGAGAATAACTGGCTATACTTTTGAAAAGAGAATTTAAATGGGAAGAAATAAAGTAATGGATAATTTAACAATTAAACAAAAGGTCGATCTGTTTAAAGATCTTTATACAGAATTGGCTGGGTATGGAATAAAAGGTGATACGGAACTAGCTCATGTTAATAAGTATGAAGCTGCCGTTCTAAAAGCTATGGGAGGTTCTAGTACTGTTAACCCTGTTACAGGTTTAAATGAGTACTGGGATGACGATGACGACCCTGCACCTGCCCCAACTACTACAACTGTTAGACAAGTTGCAGATCTTCCCGAATATTTCAAACCTTATGCTGAAAAAGTTTTAGCTACTGCTGAAGAGGTATATGAACAGCCTTACGTTCCTTATGAAGACAGACGATTAGCTCCTATTTCTGAAGAACAGCAATTAGCCTTTACGGGATTGCGTGATCTATATTCTGATGTAGATCCTTCTACAGGCGAAAGAACATTTAGATCTCCTACTGCCGGTGCTTTTGAAACTGCCGAAGGATTAGCTGAAAAAGGTGCTGCTCAATTCGGTGAGTTGGAAGAAGGAGTTTTTGAAGAAAAGTATATGTCTCCTTATACAAAAGCAGTTACTGATATTCAGGTAAGGGAAGCTCAAAGAAGGGCCGATGAACAAAGAAAACAATTAGCTAGTTCTGCCATGAAAGCCGGTGCTTTAGGAAGCTCCAGATTCGGGGTTCAAGAAGCTCTTAGAGGAGAAGCGGAACAAAGACTTCTTAGTGATATAGAACAACAGGGATTGCAAAGAGCCTATACTCAGGGGCAGCAAGCCTTTGAAGCTGATAGGGCTGCTGCAAGGGCTGGGGCTACTCAGTACGGTGCTTTAGGAACTCAAGGGCAAGCAGCCGGGTTAGCAGGACTTGGTGCCTTACAGGCCACTGGAGAGACACAGAGAGCTATTGGACAGCAACCTATAGATCTTTCCTATGAAGAGTTTGTTAGACAACAGCAATATCCCCGTCAAAGTCTACAGGAATTGAGTGGTATAGTAAGAGGATTTCCTGTTCAACCTTCTACTTATGAAACTAAAAAGACTTTTGAACAGCCGCCTAGCCTTAGTTCTCAACTTCTAGCGGCTGGTACTCTTGGGGCTGGTATATCCAGTGGGCTTGGTAAATCTTTGTTTGGTAAAGCTTCCGTTGCCGGTGGTGGATTAATTGATAGTCTGCCCAGGAGATATGCACAGGGAAATGAAGTTATAAGAATAGAAGCAAGTGGTCCACATGGAGATAAAATAACTGTAAATGCAGAAATATTAAAAAATATGGATGATATGCAATTTAAAATTTTTCTTATGCAAGAAGGAATTTCTGGTAGACAAGCAGCATTACTAGATAAGCACAGGAAAGCTTTAAAAAAGGCAGATATTTCTAAACGTATGGGGGAAAGAGAAAGACTTGCAGGTATAGCTGGAGAAGCAGGTCTAACAGGAGGAGAAGGATTAGATATTACTGAAGATGCTGTTGATATTTCTAGACGTATGGGAGAAAGAGAAATAATTCCAGGTATGATAAGTGGAGAAGGATTAGATATACCTTCATATATAGGAGCAACACCAACAATTAAACCTCCTTCCGAATCTGTAGAAACACTACTAGGGTTAAGACCAGCCCCATTAGGACCGGCTCCAGGTAGATCTGTACCGCCTAGAGTACCAGTAGAACAACAGTCTTTAAGTAGGTTACCAATAGTACCAGCAATGGATACAGCAATGGATATAGAAGATGTATCTGTAGAAGAAGTACCTACAACAACACGAGGTAGTCCTATAGACAGGAGAGGACCACCTCCAAAACCTGAAGGACTAGCGGCTGCTATTTCAAAAATTGCTGAAAACGTAAAGGCAGGAGAAGCTGTGCTACACGATCCAAAAGCTGGGCCAGAATGGCTCAAAAGTAGACGAGCTATGGAAGCTAAAGCGGAAGCTGAAGCACAATCTCAAGCAGAAGCTGAACAAATGATTCAAGATCTTCCTTCAGAGTTGGAAGAAAAAGAAAGAAATAGATTAAGAAAAGCGGCAATGGATGTTGGTCCTTCTATGCCACCTCTTGAAGAAATGTTAGCTGCTCAAGCTGTAACAGAAAAAGAAGTACCTGGAAAAGAATTGGTAGCGCCGGGAGAAACCGTTAAACCTATCTTTGATATAGGAGCAGCTATGCCCTTCTTTGAACTAGCTGCTGAATTTGGAAAATCTGGTAGAAGCACGGCTGATTCTTTAGCTGCTGCTGCACAGGTACATAGAGAAGGTGAGAAAACTAGAGCAACAAGTGCTAGACTTAGAGCTTTAGCGGAACAAGCACGGACTGCTGCTTCTGTTGACTTTAAAGGCCAGAAGTTATCTCTAAGGCAAGCTGAAAACTTATTGAAAACTTATATAGCAAAACAACAAGCTTATTTAAAACAATATGAATCTTTGCAGCCAGCGGCAAAAGAAGAAGCAAAAAAAGAACTTAAACGTCTTGACGGTGATATAGATAGATTAACTAAGATGTATGAAAATGCGCTTGGATTAGCGCCTAGAACACCAGCAGGGGCAGCTTCTAAGGTGTAGTATAAATAATGGTACAATTTAATTATGTAGCTCCTGATACTACTGAACCAATCAAGGTTGATGTACCTCCTCAATTTGCAGACAGTAATGAAAACGCTGCTCTGTGGATAGAGGATAACTATATACCTTATGTGGATTCAGGTCTAGAGGCTGCTTCCGAAGATACCGATCATCCCCTTTCTATGTTACCTAAGAGTTTTGCCAGAGGTTTTTACCAGCTTGGTAAAGCTTGGAATGCTACTCAATTAAAATTGAATTGGGATAATCCCACAAACGCCGCTAGAGATCTCAATAAATTTCATGGATATTTAGAAAAGGTTCCTTATGATAAGGATACCTTGGAAACATTAGTGCGTCTACACGATGCAAAGGATGCAGGAGAAGTATGGGATATTATCGTTGATTCTCCTGGGTCTACTATGGATGCAGTGCTGGATGTAACTTTTGAATCTATGGCGCAGTTTTCTCCTGTCTTAGCAACGGGAATAGCAGCAGGTCTTATAACAAAAAGCCGTCCTCTCATGGCAGCTATCAGTGGGTTGGGAAGCTTTGGTATTGAATATGGCAATTCCGTTATGGAAGCTATGGAAGAGTTTCTCAGAAAAGAATATAATAGTGATCTATCAAACGAAAGATTGGTTGCTCAGATTCTAGGTAATGAACAAAAGATGGCTGAGTTTGAATCCTTTGCCGTTGACCGTGCTTGGCCTATAGGACTGGTAGATGGCCTTTCTATGGGCTTTGCCGGGATGCTGGTAACGTCAGTACGAAGGGCTAAAAAAGCTGCTGATACTGCTACAAAAGCTCAAAAAGCTTTAAAACGTGTTCCTACCAGTGCAGCGGCAGCAGTGGAAGCTTTAGGTATTCAGCCTACTGCTGGAGCTTTAGGAGAATATCTAGCTCAATTGTCTGCCGATCAAGATTTTATGGCAGGGGATATCTTCTTGGAGTTTGCAGGTGAACTGTTACCGGGAAGTGGACAGGTAGGATTGGGAGTTCTTATAGATTATCACAAAGATCTAAAAAAGACAGAGGGAGTAGAAGAAGATAAGGTAGCAAAAGAAAGAGAAGGACTTAAAAAGGAAAAGGAAAAACAAAGGCAAGAGAAAATAAAGCAAGATGCTGAAGCTTTAAAAAAGAGAATACGAGAAGCTCCTCTTAAAAAAGAACTGGATATCGTTACTGATGATCTGGTAGGTAAAGCTGAAGTCGAAGGAGTACGTCAAGCTGATCGTTATGTAAATCGTCTTCTTAATTATACCGGACAGCCTATTAAAGAGGGGGATAAACTTGTTGATAAAGCAGGTATCAAGAATATCTTTGGCTTAAAGAATAAGCAAAGTGTTGATACGATCATCAATCATCTGGAAAAAGAAGGACTTATCCGTAGACCAAAGGGTAGCCCTGGTGGTTGGCATGGATCAGGAAATCAACGTGAGCTTAGATATCAAGGAGTTTACTACTGGACTAAGAAAGCTCAAGAAAGACAAAAGGTTTCTCTTGTTGGTGGTGTTATTCCAGAAACTCTTTCGCTAGATGAAACTGCTCATTCAACAGAACTTCCTGAAGAGTTGGAAGGCATTGCTAAAGATGGATTAAATGTAGGTTCGTCTGTAGAATCAGCTAGTGATATGGCTTTTGCCATCGGCACCTTTAGATTAATTTTTGAAGGACCACCAAAAGGAGAAAGGGTAGATACTTTAGATATACCCTTTACTCAAATTACTGAACAACTCCCTCCAGAAAATATTAAACGTATTGAAGTATTGGTAGAAAATCTACCAGCAAAACCATTAACTGAAAAACAATATAATAAACAATTTGATGCTATAGTTAAAGAAATTAAAACACGTATTCCTGATTTTGATCCAGATAATTCTGCTTATTGGTCAAATTTTTTTACAACTGAAGATCCTGAACTGCGTCGATATGGTAATCAAATTGAAAGAAGAATGGAAGCACTAGAAGCATCTACAGCACCACAACAAATACATCAAGGTAATTATAAAAAATATCTAAAAGGAGTATTTGGTAAAGAGGTAGAGATAATCCCTCAACAACTAGACGAAGAAAGTGGTGAGTTGATTCCTTATCCCACACTACCGACGTTGCCTGAAGAAGCCGTTGCTCCTCCTGTTGCCGCTGTTGAAGAAGAAGTGGTCGTTGAAGAAGCTCCTCCTGTTGCCGCTGTTGAAGAAGAAGTGGTCGTTGAAGAACTTCCTCCACAACAGTTACCTCTTATACATCCATCAAAGCCTTTTCCATTTAAAGGTATGGCGCGAAAGGTAGTTGATGCTGACAGTCCAGATATTGTTTCACAATTAGTATTCGATGAGGCTGCTGGTTATGACACTCTTTATCAAGTAACTAATGCTCCTACTGTAACACCAGGACAGCTTCGTTCTGCTGTTAAACAGGTTTATGATGCTACACAGGTATGGTTAAAAGATTTACCAGATACTATAAGAGTTTATAGATATGGAGATTTACGAGGAGAAGAACCTGTTTCCTTTACGTTAAATCCAGACTATAAAGCAGTTGGTTCTTTACCTTGGAAAACAACTAAAGAAGACAGGCCAGGAGATAGAACAGCTACAGTACCTCTTATAGAGTATACGGTAAAAAAAGAAGATATTTTAGTTGCTCCTAATGCAGTTTTAAGACCGGGTAAAGGAACAGCATCGGAATATGAAGTAATTATTCCTAGTAACAAGGTTTTAGAAAGTGGAGTAGCTGCTGCCACTGTTGAAGACTTAAGAGGTGTTGCTCCTACTGTTACTGACAAGCTTACGAGATTAACTCCAGCCGGTCATCCCTTTCATGAATATGCATATAAGGGATGGGGTATTACAGCAATTCCCAACGCTAATGAAACTAAAATAGATCATTGGAATATTACTGATCCATCAGGACTTACGGCAGATTTTACGAATACTCGTAATGAAGCACAGAAACTAGTTGATAGATTAATTAAACAAGAAGCTATACATATAGAGGAACAAGCTGCATATGAGATAGAAAAAGAACCATCTACTGAAGTAGTAAGTAGAGAGGTATATGAGGCTACCACTCCTGAAGTTCATGAGTTAGTAAAAGAAGCAACTGGAGAATATACCTATAGAGGATATAATATTTCACACATCATCCCTGAAAAAGGACGAGGATGGTGGGATTTTAAATCTGAAGAAAATCAAGGACAAGCCGATACTTTAAAAGCTTCAAAGGAAGAGATAGATTTATTTGAAGACGAGAGAGGAATAGCAGAGTGGACTGAACCGACTGTTGTCGAAGAGGTAATAACTGAAGAAGAAGCAAGCACTCAAGATAAGATTATCAAATATATGGAGCTTAGAAAAGCTGAACCTCTACCTCCTTTACATCCCAGACAATCTGTTTTAGACGGTACTGGTCCTAGTGCTGTAAGAGAATGGAGTACTATAGTTGAAGAAGTAAGACATATATTCGGTGAGGATGCTGTCGTCTTTGCCGAATCTTATTTATTCAATGAGAAATTTGTTGCTCGTCCATCGGAGACACGCTCTTTTATCCCGGTTCCACCGGATGATCCTACCGACATTACTACTGTTATAGATATGGATAGGGAAACGGAGAGACAGGTTTCCCGTCCGGTTACTGTGTCCGATGAAATGCTAACCTATCTTATGGATAGCATTCCCCATGATCAAAAAGAAAAGTTTAAAGATTTTAAATTGATAGACAGACCTATTTCAGATCCTCTGTCTACTAAATTTAATGAAGATTATATTTCGATATCTCAAAAAATAAGCAGGATAGTTACCCCTTCTCCTGATATAGATCTGGATGAAAAAACAATGGGTGCGGCTTATTTGAATAAGCAGCCAGAAATAAATCAAATTCTTAATACAGCTATTAGTTCTACTACTACCGAAGAATTGGAGAAACATGAAAAGGAAGCTATAAAACAAAGAGAAGGGGATAGTCTTCTGAAGATGATGGAAGGAACTTGGGCTAATAGTCTAGTGGTATTTCATCCAAATAGAATGGCTGAAAAATGGCCTACTCTTTATGGGCCTTTTTATAATATGCTTCAATCTCGTAGAGAAAGTCGAGAACAGAAACAACAGTTGTGGTTTAAATTAGTAGATAAGTTTTATAGAAATACCTCTACAAAAGATAATGAAATTTTAAGTAAAGCTTCAGTAGCTCTAGATGCTTTTGCTAATAAATTTTCTCAGGTACTAACTAATGAAGATGTAAAAGAACTTCCTGATGGAGGGTTATCTATAACTATTCCTGTTGAAGTTCCAGAAAAAACTGTAAGAGATAAGGAGGGAAATGAATATACAGAACCGGTAATAGATGTGGATCTTTATGATAATTTTCTAAAACAAAGTGGATTCAGTAAGGGAGAAGTAATTACTTTAAATGAAGAAAATGTAGAAAAATTTAAAGATACTCAAAAAACATTTCGCAGAGTATACGATGATCTAACTATTGCTCTGGCTCGTCACCTTCTTCAGAAGTTTCCATTATCGGATAACCTTCCTTCCGATGAACGTAGAATGGAAGGGGATGAATTCGTAAGCACATCCTTTGCTCCAGAAGATAGTACTTATGATACTAAACAAAAAATAGCACAATCTGTTGAAACCTATATAGAAGAGATTGTAGAAAGTCTTCCTATAAAAGATGGGGAAACTGTTCCTACAAAAACTGTAAAGGATGAAAAAGGTAAAAAGATAGAAGTACCTATAGTAGATTTTACAACTTTAGATCTTGATATCAGCAGTGTTACTCCCAGGTCAGATTTGTTTAACGATATTCATGAATTAACAAAGAGTCCAATGTATACGGCAACTAAAGCAGATGGTAAACCTGCTAATGTAATCTTTAGGAATAGAGTAAGAAATGTTCTAGCTCAACTCAATGCTATTAAAATAATAAATGATCAGTTTACAACTTTACAACAGCATCCCTTCTATGTTCCTCGTCTAAGATTAGGAGATTATTTCTTTACGATAAAAGAAAAGGATACAAAAAAACTTGTTTCTTTTGAAACCAGTAATCCTACATTCTTCGATACCTTTACTAATATAGTAAAACCTTTATCCGATACGGCTCAACGAAGAAGGTTAGAAAAAAGGCATAAAGAATTAAAGGGAATTTATTGGGATAAAGAAAAATGGATTGTAGGAAATGTAGTACAAAGAACTCTTGATCCAATTAAGAAACAACTAGATCAAAAGGATATTAATTTAATCGAAGCTTTTGCAGATACTCTAGGATATGGATTAAATAATCCTGCTTATGGGGAGAAATCAGCACAAGCAGTTCAAGCTTTTATAACAGATTTAGAAAATCAAATTACTTCTGAAGGTTTTAATAAATATTTAAAACAAAGAAGTCAGCAATTGGTTGGTGGTTATTATACTCCTAATAATAGAATAAATTATCTATCTGCTACGATGAGTGATTACATCAGGACAGGGGCTGATACCGCTGCTAATCTAGAATACTGGCATCCTTTAACAGCGAGTATAACCAGGATAAGAGCTAGAAATCCACAGGTAGCGGATATAGCTCAAAGACTTCTTGATGATATCAATAATCCTAATGAACCGGCATCACAACTTAGATCTATGGCTTTTGTTTATGCTCTTGGATATAACCTTTCATCTCCTGTTGTTAACTCCAGCCAGCCTTTTGTTACTACGATGCCGTTTTTAAAAGGTATCGTTGGATTTAAACAATCAGGTTCTGTTACTAAAGAAGTTCTAAAAGGTATAGCTGATGCTTATCGAATGTTTAAATTCATAGGAAGACTGGATACTTATGGATTTAGATTTGATGAAAAAGATTTACCATCTCAATATAGTAGTTTTCTAACTCAAGAAGAGTGGGAGATGTTAAGAGAATACTATAGTAGAGGTGTTACTCAACCTGTGGTTAACATAGATCTTGGAGCTAGATATAAAAGAGCAGTAGGAGAAGTTAGTGCTTTTGCCAATCCAAAGGTAGGAGATATATTTGCTTATATTATGGATGGATCGGCATTCTTGTTTGGTGCGGCAGAACAGATTAACCGTATCTCTTCTGCTCTAGCAGCTTTTAGATTAGCTAAACGACCTGGAAACTTAGCTAAGTTTGCAAAGTTTGCTAAGACTACGGGTATATCTGCTCAAGCAGAAATGACTCCGCATGAAGCTGCTAGAATGACAGTATATAAAACACAGTTTCAAATTAGTAAGGAGAACAGACCACAACTATTCCGAAACGCTTGGGGAAGTGTAGCTACCCAGTTTATGGCCTTTCAGATGCAGTACGTAGGGATGTATGCTCATATCTTAGGTCAAGTCATGAAGGTAGATAAACGTACCGGAGCTTTGATGATATCAGGTTTAATGTTATCCATGATGTTCTTTGGCGGTATGATGGGATTACCGTTCATGGACAACCTGAGACAAGCTATAGCTAAATTAACATCACAGGTTTGGGATGATTACGAATGGGATCTAGAAGCGGCTACTCGTGAAATATTAGCAGATGCAGAATTCAATCCCACTATTATCAATATGTTTATGCGTGGGACTTTTAGTGAATTGACTGGAGTTGATCTATCCCGACGTATAGGGACTGGAGAAATGATTCCATTTGATTTATTGATGGGAGATTTAAAAGTAACAACCGGACCTTTCGGTAGCTTACTTTGGGATTCTATTACCAGAGCAAAGGAAGGTTGGAAGACAGATAACATTCCTATGTTCCTTACTTCTGCCGTTCCTCTAGGATTTAGATATGCAGTTGAAGGCGGTACAAGTCTATTTGATAAATCAATTCCAATAAGAACTACTCAAGGTAGAGTATTAATGCCAGGAAAAGAAGTAAGTTATTGGGATAATATAATACGTACTCTTGGCTTTACTCCTAAAGGAATATCGGATAGAAGAAGAGCAGTCTCCTATGCTAAGTATCTGAAAAGACGACCACGTTCTCTTCAAGACAAATACCTGCGAGATTTGTCTCGTCATCTTGTCAATGCCCAGATGGCTTACGATAAGGGAGAGATGGTTAAATACCATGAGATAATGATAGATCTTGAAAAAGCATTTATAGATCTTGAAGAAGTAAATAGAGAAGCTCTTGAGTCTGGAAAAATATCAGATGTAATTAAAATAGATAGAAGAACATTGAAGAGAAGAATGATGATTGAAATGCTAGGAAGTAGTAGTGTAGAAGGGATACGGCAATCAGCTAGTAAACTTGTACAAACAGGACTACCTATTGAAAGATTAAAGGCTCTAGGTTTCCGGTAAACTTTAAAATAATACTTGTATAAATTTTTCCTATCGTATAGGCTGTAGACCTATGCAAAACCGTCACATATTTATAGGTTGGGATAATCGTGAAGCAATTGGAGCGATTGTTTGTAAGTATAGTATTCTTTACAACACGCACAATGATGACGATCTATCCGTAAACTTTCTTAATCAAAGAGATCTAAGGCAGCAAAATCTTTACTACCGTAAGTCTTTTCTAAACGCTAGTGGGCAATACTTTGATTCCTTGGACAACAAACCCTTTTCAACAGAGTTTTCCTTTACTAGATTTCTAGTACCTGAAGTCTGCCGTCATCAGAATCTGGAGGGTTGGGCTTTATTTCTGGATGGGGATATCGTTGTTAATACAGATATACATAATCTATTTGATTTAGCTGATGACAAGTATGCCGTCATGTGTGTTAAGTTCAACTGGCTTCCTGAGAAATCTGAAAGGTATAAGATGGACGGGGTTATACAAACCAGATACAACAAGAAGCTCTGGTCTTCCTTGATGTTATTCAATCTATCCCATCCTTCTGTAAGGAAGCTAGATCACATAACTGTCAATCAATCCACTGGCTCTCACCTACATAAGTTCAAGTGGGTAGCTGACAGGGATATAGGACCACTCCCTGAAGAATGGAACTTTGTTCCTGGTGTTACGCCTGACCACACTCCTCCTATGGCTATCCATTATACAAAGGGTGGTCCTTGGTTTGAGGAATATAGAGACTGCGATTATTCTGAAGTATGGATAGATTATCTTGACGCTGTTCCTAAAACTTTTATCGTTAATAATTTGTTATCATGAAAAAATTTACAGTAGTAACTTCTTTTCCCATTAGTAACTGGGAAGTGTATGGTAGGAAATTTTTAGAAAGCTATATAGAACACTGGCCTAAGAAGGTAAAGTTGCTGGTATACTGTGATGGTTATCCTCTACCTGATGACGTACCAAAGGCATCTAATGTTAGGTATATAGATCTTCTTACCAACGATGATCTGTTGGAATTCAAAGAAAGAAACAAGCAGTTCAACGGCAAAGCCAATCCAAATGGAATGTATAACTTCTATGAGGATGCTATCAAGTTCAGTCATAAAGTCTATGCACAGAATATGGCTATGCAGTTACTTCTTAAAAGAAAACATAAGAAGAAGCTTATTAATTCTGGATGGCTGTTATGGTTGGATGCAGATAGTATAACTTATGAAGATGTATCGATGGATCTGTTGGAGTCTGCATTTCCTAACAAATATGATATAACTTTCCTAGGTAGGAAGAATGCCTACGCTACCTGCTCTTCTCTTATAGGATATAATCTCGACAGTGAAGTCACTCCTATCTTTATGGATGACTTTATTAATTATTATAACAGCGATGAAGTTCTACGTCTGAAGTGCTTTGCCGATAACTTTGTCTTTGACAGGCTACGTATCCTCCATGAAGTACATGGCATGAGAGCTTTGGATATGACTCCTGACTGTGACAATCTGGATGCGTTTGATATGTGTCCGTTTGGTCATCACATCGTTCACCTCAAGGGGAATAAGAAGTACGGTGTAGGACAGTATATAGGAAAGAACATAGACGGAACTAGATACTTTGATCTATGCCGTATCGTTCAGCATTACAAACGTAAGAACCTTCTAGAGATTGGTACTTGGAATGGAGAGACAGCTTGCGCCATGATCCAAGCAGCCTTTAATGAATCAGATGTTGTTCATTATACCGGGGTAGATCTGTTTGAAGATGCTACTGATGATACGGATAAAAGAGAATTCAACATCAAGAAGCATTATACAATGACATCAGTCAACCTACGGCTACAGGCTTTGGCAGAAGAATATAAAAATCAGAATAAAGAATTAACCTTTTATCTTATGAAGGGAGATTCAAAAGAAAGATTAAAAGTATTAAACGATAAGGCTAAATGTAATGTTCATAATATACATCCTGATTTTGTTTTTATAGACGGTGGTCATTCAAAGGAAACTGTCCTAAGTGACTATGAATTCTGTAAGGATCTTCCTGTTGTCGTGATGGATGATTACTATACGGAAGATGAAAAGGGTAAGCTACCTGAACGAAAGTTTCATGGAGTAAACCATATCTTCAGTGAACTGTTGGGAGGAACCAAGAGAGTAGGTAATCAACGTAGACTTATAGTAGGATCACACGATAAGGTTGTCGGAGGAGGGATTGTTAATCTTGCTGTGGTTGTTAACGATGATGATCTTCCTAATCCTCCAGACTTCAATCGTCTACCTATTCAAGTAGCTCCTCGTGACTGTGTACCACCGGACAACATCCAAGATAATGTTACCGAAAACATGAAGCTCTTCGATGGTAAGATAGTAGAGAGATGCCATTGGCATGATGGATCAGCTATCATTGTATCAGCCGGTCCTTCCCTTGAAGATACTTTTGATAAGATAAGAGAGCTTCAAGATGCAGGAGGAAAGGTAATCTGTGTTAAACATTCTCACAATATCCTTATAGAGAATGGCATCATTCCTTGGGGTTGTGTTATATTAGACCCTCGTCCTTTTGATGGGGTATCTACTCATGGTATAGTACGTAAAGACTTATTAAAAAATCCTCATCCTGACATCCGTTACTTCATAGCAAGTATGACAAACGTAGAAGTAACGAGACATCTTCATAAAAAGAAAGCACAGATAGTAGGCTGGCACGCTTTTACTGGAGCTTTACTTGAGATACCGGAACTTGAGAATCAAGAACTGATAACAGGAGGAACCTGTTCTGCCATGCGTAGCATAGGTATCATGCATACGATAGGCTTTAGAAAGTTTCATATCTTTGCTATGGATTGTGCAATGAAGGGAGAGCCAGAGGATAAGGACGAAGCAGATCTATATGGTAAAAAGAAATGGATTAAAACTGGTGTTCTTAATAAGAAAACAAATGAAGAGAAAATCTTTTGGACTACTGGAGAACTACTAGCTTTGGCTCAAGACTTTGAAAGGTTATTAGAAAAAGAGAATACCGATATGGATCTATATGTATATGGAGGAGGCATGGTGCCGACAATCTTTGAAGCTTCCAGCTATGAATACCTTCCCCAATTCGAGGATAAATATTAGGTCATGGCAAAAGATAAAGATAAGGGTAATGATCTTGAGAATGTTATCAAGTTCCATCCTGATATAGATATAGATAAAGAACTAAAGGAATTAAAAAAGAAAAATATTTCTGAGAAGGAGATGCATAAATGTGTTCTTGGATCTTTAGATAAGATTCAAGAGAAGATACGTGATGATACTAGCGTCAACGGAGTATTTGTTATTTCCTTTTCAAGTGAGGGGCATACCGATAACTGGATCATGGGAGATATTCCTATAACTCTTTTATACACGGCGTTGGCTTCCTTCCAACAGGAGATATTAAAAATATTTAATGACCCTAACGATGGGACAATGCAGGAGATAGATTAAAAAAAATGATATCACTATTAGGATCTATATTAGGTTTTGCTTCTGGTGTGGTGCCTGAGATCGTTGGGTACTTCCGTAAGAAACAAGACCATCAATTTGAATTAGAATTATATGAAGCAAAAGCAAAGTATGCTAATGTTCTATCTGAAAATAAATTAAAAGAGGTAGATCTAAAAGCAGAGATACAAGAACTTAAATCTCTATATAAACACGATGCCAGTTTAAAAACAGAAAGTAGTTTCATATCTACATTACGTGCTTCAGTTCGACCTGTAATAACTTATTTCTTCTTCCTTATGTTTGTCGGAGTCGAGGCATCTGTTATATTTAATCTGGTCGAACCTGCTTTGATCGATGAAATTTGGAATGAAAATACCCAAGGACTACTCGCGGCTGTCCTCACCTTCTGGTTTGGGAGTAGGGCTATGTCTAAGGTGATGAAGGCACAGAAATGACCCTCTAGGGTGAGCAGTGAGTAGGCATGAGTACCCCCCTGTACTAGGGTACTACCGGAAAACAAGAGAAACCTCTCCACGGGCTTTAAAATGGCCTACAGAGAGGTTTCGCTTTTTTCTAGTAGTTTCTTCAAATAAAACTGGGCTTTTCCTAGATCTTGTACAGGATTACCCTTATACTTATATCTCCAAAGATATTTAATAACATTTCCCTTTAGATATCCTTGGAATTCTTCATCAGACATACTCGCTTCGATAGCTTTGATACATTCTATATTATGTTTGTTATAATGAGAAGGACAATTAACAGGATCATCTTTTAATTTGTCTGCTTCATCCATTAGTTCTCGATAGCTATCGTAATCCATCCTTTCTTTCTCCTACTTGAGTTCATCATAATAAGAAAGTCTTTCGATATCATCCTCTATACATTCTTGTCCAAATTGTATTTCTATTATGTGAGCTTGCTCATCAGTTAAATTAATAATCTGATGCCATTCTTGAAGTGGAACATAATACCAATCAAACTTTTTTAAAAGTCTTTTATTATAATTCCTTTCCGGTTCAGCTTCAGATCTAAAGGACCACCTGACTTCTATCTCTCCTTCCTGTACAAACCAAAGCTCTTGACGTTTGAAATGTCTTTGGAAACTCATACCAGTTTTAGGATTAACAGTAAGATGCTTTACTTTGCAATCAGGTCGGCACCACATAATACTATACTTACCCCAGCTTCTATCTGCATGGTACATAGAATTATGATCTCTATCATAATATTGGTTATCACTCAATGTATAGTCTCCTGTTCTCCAAGTTTAGGAAGATCGTCAAGAGTAGATAACGAACTCATTACAATTTTAGATACATCCTCTTCATTAGTCATAAGAGTTTTATAAATTTGAAGAGTAAGTTTAAGAAGAACAGCAGGAATAGCTAAAGAAGATTTTTCTTCATACTCTTCTCCTATATCATACAAAGTTTTATGAATTCTAAGTTCTATATCTTGTAGCATTTCTGTATCTTCATCATATGGTGTCATCATCATCATCATCTCCTATGTTATATAGTCTATCACATAACCTATTTCATTGGTATACTTTATAAAATTTAGTTTATCTTTTCTTTTAATTATAGGCTTACCAATTGCTTCGTAGTCGCAAGGAGGACAACAGTTCCTACCTTTGTTAGTAGACCCTATCGTAAGCATCTTCATTCTTCATACTCCTCGACTAGATCTTCTATATCTTTTTCATTAAATCCAAGCTTACACATTCTATAAAGAAAGTTATCATAACCAATAGCATCATACTCATACTTGTTAATAGCATTCATAACAAGTCTATCCCAAAGTACTCTACTATCAATTACCATCTTTAAGCACATTCCTTTTCGCCAGTGTTAGGATCAAAGAAGCAAGCTGTCCCTTCACTACTCTTGTTAAGAATGCCATATCTTTTACCATTTAATCTAAAGGTAGTCACTCCTTTTAATTTTCCTTTCCATCCACGTAGATACACATTTTTAAACTCATCAAACTTAACACTATCTCCTACGTTTATCGTCTTGGATACAGCACTATCGATATAGGGTTGTACAGCTATCTGCATATTAATATGATCATCGATGGTTAGATCTTCTGTAACCTCTGATGATTTATCATAATACTTATAAACATAATCTTGCAGCTTAACTATAATTGGTCCTTCTTCCGTAATAAGAGTACGATCTATTTCATGAGAGAATACAGGTTCGATACCACTACTAATATTATCTGCCGTAAAACTTATGGTTCCTGTAGGAGCTATGCTAGTTAGGTGACTGTTACGCATACCTTGCTTTGATATCTTATCAGTTAGATCTGAAGGAAGTTTCTTAGCAAACCCACTCTCTAAATATTTCTCCTTATCATATAAGGGAAACGATCCTTTTTCAAGTGCTAAATCTGAACTGGCTTCGATAGCAGTGTAACATAAAGTCCTTACAATTTTACGACTGAACTTAATAGCGTCAGCAGAATTATAACTAAGACCAATAAGAGTGAGACAGTTGGCTAACCCTGTTATCCCTAACCCCATCCTACGTTTGTTATGAGCTTCAACCTCCTGTTCCTTCAGAGGGTAGTTAGTTCTATCCACTACATTATCCATAGCTCTGACAACGTGAGGGATATCTTCTTTAAATCTTTCCAGATGGAAAAATCCATTACCAGGACCGGGGTGAAAGGTAATATATTTAACTAGATTAAAACTACCAAGTAAGCAAGCACCAAAGGGAGGAAGAGGTTGTTCACCACAGGGATTGGTAGCTTCTATCGTTTCACAATACCAAAGAGGATTGTCTGCATTGATACGATCTATAAAAAGAACTCCTGGTTCTGCCCAATCCCAATTAGCTCTCATGATTTCATCCCAAAGGGAAACGGCATCTATCTCCTTATAAACCTTATCTTTAAATCTTAAAAGGAATTCCTTTTCTTTTACAACGCATTCCATAAACTCATCAGTTACTCCGATAGAGATGTTGAAGTTGGTTAACTGATCATCGTTTTGTTTTGCACGTATAAACTCCTCAATATCAGGATGGTCTACACGTAGTACTCCCATCATCGCTCCTCGTCTATGTCCTGCTGAGACAATCGTTCTGCAAACAGCGTCATAAATATGCATAAAAGATACAGGCCCACTAGCGGAGCTATCAAGGCTAACAATCCTGTCGCCCCTAGGACGAATGTTGCTAAAATCATAACCGATACCGCCGCCTCTACGCATAGTTTCAGCAGCTTGCGTAGCCCTTGACATGATCGATTCCATACTGTCTTCAATAGTTCCTGACACAAAACAATTGTACGCTGTAACATTTCTAGGACTTCCCATTGCTGATTGAACTCTACCGGCTGGCATAAACCTTTGATTTAGAAAGATATCTTTAATCTCTGATCTATGCTCATCATCATCACACATAGCAGCGGCATTTCTTTTAGCGGCTGCTTCAAAACTTTCATTAGGTAACCGATACTTAGTAGCGTGAAGGTCATCACACGCTGGAATTTGAGGACCATACATTTTTTATTTATCTCCTATCGGATAGATGTTGAATTGATTAAAACATTAATTCGTTTACGTGTAAATTTAATTTCTTTTTTAAAAATCTTTTTTACAAATCCTCTTGTTTGTTCTGGATTAATTCCAGCTAACAAACATATATCTTCAAAGTCTCTAGCTACTGTTCCATAGTCTTGAGTAAACCACCTTATTGATTCTGATCTATGTGTTTTAACTTCATCGGAATCATAATTATTTTTTTTCTTAGTAGCGTCAAGTAAAGCTTGGTACACTACAGCTAAAAACAATAACCGTTCAGGACTTTTAGGTGGTTCTGTCTTTCCATTCTCTGTTTGAGTTGATACAGAAGCAAAAGACTCACTACTAACAAACGAATTAAACCTGTCAAAGAGAGTATGTTGTTGGTAGGTATAGATTGTTGTTTTTATTTTTTGCTGTTTGATAGCCATCGTTGTGGAACTTCTGTCTGTGACCATTTAAAGTCATGCTTATCACACCAAGCAGCGTATGTAGTGCTAGAATTTTTATTTAATTTATTGGTAGCATTTTGAAAAACAAATCTAATATCTAATTTAGGATGTTGTTGTTTGATAAGAAGATGTTTCCTTCTATCGGCAGGTTTAAAGTAGCCCTTGTATTCTACAAAGAAGTTATACTTTTTAAAATAAAAATCTGGTTTATAGTTATGAGATACTTGGTAAGAGATTTTAAATTCTTCATAGGTGAAATCTATTTTAGTATAAGTAAGATATTTGGCAAAATGTTCTTCTGCTTTACTGCGATACATAAGTAACTTCTTCCTCTTCTATCTCTGGATGAGGACGTTTAGCTACGTGAGTAAAGAAGCGAGAACCGTTAGCATATTTAAATTTACGTAGTCCTATTCCATCGTTGGCATTTTTCCAACATTCAACTTTGAAATCACAGTAAGCACAACCGGCAGCTAACTTTCTGTTACCGCTCTTACCATCAGGTACATCTTCATAACATCTCTCAGGAGGAGTATCGCTTTTTAGAATCTTCTTAACTTCTTTTACTTTCTTTTTAAAATCAATCCTCTCCATAGAATGAATGTCAGCAACATGAACTTGACCTGTTACTTTATTTAAAACAATAAAGGCAGCTTCCTCATCTTCATCAGCATAACCTGATATCTGTGCTATATATCCAAAGGGATCGTCTTCAAAGATTGTTCCTTTGACAAACTTATCATAGCCATGTTGTGAAGCTGTCTTTATATCAACTACTACTCCATTAATTTTAGCATCCATATGCCCAACTATACCATCTACTTCTTTCTTTGATTGTTCGTTAGTTACCTTATACCCTGCTGATTTAATTAACAGTAAAAGTAGATGCTCAATAAGATGACCATAAAGGAATTTAATTCTGGTAGGAAGGTGTAGTTCCTCTGCCATTTCCGGCATCTTACTTGCATACCATAACTGTCTGGCAGGTCTACCTACGTTGGAAAATCTAATAGAATTTTTAGAAGACTTTCTGGATTCAAAAGATTGATAGATAGAATCAGAGATATCCTTTAGAAACTTTTGCATATCAGCTTCCTTGGGAGGTTGACAATCAAGGAAAAGGTTAGAGATATCGGAAACTAAATTATGAAGTTTACTCATGAGTAGGATATCTCTGATCTATCAATCGAACTATCTATTCAAAATCAGTAGATAGTTCAAGGTCATCATTCTTTTTAACCGATGCCTCAAAGGGAATGTCATCTGATGCAGTATAGACATACCCTGTATTCTCGACATCGAACTCATCGGGTGGAGTATACTCGACAAGCTGTATAACCTGTACATCCCTAAGAACAGGACGTACTCCCTTACGATTACCAACTGTCCAACTGCGTGGCTTGTAAGAGACATTCACAAGAGAACCATTACCAATCAAAGTACCATTGATAAGATTCTTTTGAGAATCCATTACGCGAGGTTTAGGAAGCTCTGTTCCATCAGTAAGGAATTGATCTTTATATATGGTTACAAAGTCACCACGATCATCATCCTTATTCTTGATGGTACAGCCTTCACCTTCCATCTGCTTAACACCCTTCTTATCCAAAGCCACATCGATAGACCAACGTGGCTTATCAGGATCAAAAGGATTTTGGGCTTGATTAAGTTTAGCCCAAAAAGATTTACCAGAAATTACAGGCATTGTTAGTAGTTCCTTTTTTTCAAGTTTAAGTAAGTTCTGTTAGTGGGTCAACGCCCACGTTCTTCCGATCTTATACTCTGAGTCGAGAGGGCAGTCAAGCTTTAAAATTTTCTCGACCCTTTTCATAGCCTGTTTCGTAATCTGTCCAAGCGTTTCCGCTTCCTCCTTGTTGACTTCAAATTGAATCTCATCGTGTATATTTGCTACTGGTTTTGCTTTAATATTCTGTTGTTGTATCTCCTTCATTATCTGGATTAACCATTCTTTACAAATGATAGCTCCTCCTCCTTGGATTAAAACATTGAGAGAGCTATGTAAACTTCTGACTTGAAAGTATCGACCATCTAATCCTCTGATAGTACCGGAATGATCTGCTGCATTATGAACCTTTTGTAAGAGAGTGTCAAGAGCAGGTACGTTCTCAAGAAATTTATTTTTAATATGCTGTCCCTCTCTTGGAGACTTATTCATAATCTTCCCAATCTTTCTAGCACCGGCTCCATATATAAGAGCATAGATAAATACCTTTGCTTGATCTCTAGTTTTTAATCCAGCCATTCTTTGGTTAGCACTATGGATATCACCGTGTAATATTTCTTCTATGTAATTCTTATCCTTCATATAATGTGCTAGAACTCTTAGTTCTAATTGAGATGCATCACAACCAAGCAATCTATATTTATCTACATCTGATACAGTCCAACAGGTTCTACATTCACTACCATAAGGAGAATGAACTGCCGGTGTTTGAGCTACATTAGGATCAAGGTGACTGCATCTAGTAGATACTGTACCAAGAGTTTTTACCCTTCCATATACTCTGGATGTATTAGGATCACAAAATTTAATCCATGACCTAACCTGTGAAGCACGTTTCTGTAGCAAAAGATATTCAAGAATAGATTCTGATTCAGGTATATTTTTTATCTCTGCTAATACATCTTCGTTAACTATTATATTTCCCTTTTCTGTTAGAAGCTCTGGCTTCCATCCCTTTAACATAAGACGTTCAGCTATTTGCTTACGAGAAGCGGGGTTAAAGGGAATGTATTTTGTTTTTGTTTTTAACTCTAAAACCGTAGGAGGAAATATCTTTTGTAGTTCATGTTCTATAGTAATACATTTATCAGTTAGTTCTGCTAAGAATGTAGTAGCATAAGGAAGATCTAAGTAAAATCCATAATACTCTTGTTGGTTTATAATATATCTAAAGTAATGTTCTCTCTTTATACTTCCTTTTGAAAATTTAAAACCATCGTCTTCATCTGTTAGATATTTAAAAAGTCTATAAGTTAACTCTACATCATTGACACAATACTCTAAAAGCTTTGGTGTATACTTTTCAAAGGTGGGAGATTCTTTCTTAGGAAACTCAAGACGTTCTCCCCAAGCAGATAAACTATGACCGTCCTCTCTTATTGGATTAAACAATTGAGATAAGATAAGAGTATCAATACATTTAGATACTGAATGTCTGTATCCTAAAAGTTTAGCTAATACAGGCAGATCAAAACTTAATATGTTATGACCTATTAATATTGTATCGCCTGTGTAAGGTCCGTTTAAAAAGTCATCAGTAGATGTATACTTAGTAACGACACCACTAAGAACTTCTTTACAAACTATACAATGTATCTTTGTAACTTTATCAAGTAATCCATCTGTTTCTATATCGATGATAACTTGTTTAGCTGAAGTCTCTGTCATCAGTAAACTCATCCTCTTCATCCTCATTAGTATCGTCATCGTTAAGATTAAAAGGAATTTCAGTAAGTCGTCCGGTTTGTTTTGTCCATTGAAGAAGAGCAGCAGGACCACTCTCACCAGAGAATCTATTCTTTAAAACTCTAACGCAAGTTCTATTTCTCTCCTCTTCATTAACAGCTTGAGTATTTCTTTCAAGAGCAAGGATCATATCAGGAAGCTGTGCTAGGCTATGACTACCTCTAAGCTGGTTCAAAGAAATGTTAGCTCCTTCTTCATGGCCTGTACCTTGAGGTCGGCTAAGATGGGAGACTACAATCAAATGAATTCCTAACTCCTGTACCAAGGTACGTAGCTTAACCATGATATCATCGATGGCTTTACGTTCATTGGTTGTTTCATATATCACCATCGATATATGGTCAAGGATTATATACTGGCAATCCAATCCCTTAACCATATAACGTACACGGGTTAAGAGATTGTCCAAGGTAGAGCTACCGAAGTGATTCCAAAAGACAATCTGTTCTAGATTACGTAGTTCATCTAGAGCTTTTATCTTATCGTCTATCGTCCAATCTCTGTCAGCTTCAGAAGTAATATGAAATCTTTTAGAAGCTTGAACCGATAACAATCCAAGTCCTGACTGCTTAACGCTTTCTTCAAGAAATAAGCAACCCACCTTCTCTTCTGTGCTAGAGATAATATAATGAATCAGTTCTCTCATTACACTAGACTTACCTATACCTGATCCAGCAGTAACAAGAACAAGTTCATTCTTTCTCATGCCATAGGTGATAGCGTTTAATCCATCCCAAGGATAGGGAAGACTTTGAATTGTTTCTTCTGAAAGAAGTTTCTCTCTTAGTTCAGGACCACAGACAATTCCTTCTGGAGTAAAGATACGAGCATTCCAAAAGTCATTAACAAATTCTCTACTCTTACCCTCCATAAGGT